>CENP01053636.1_pt1 | contig 11803 bp, 14 predicted proteins | sample 361281 | NCBI WGS metagenome assembly CENP01 (sample SAMEA2591122, study PRJEB7988) | marine metagenome | biome: marine biome (ENVO:00000447); feature: deep chlorophyll maximum layer (ENVO:xxxxxxxx); material: saline water (ENVO:00002010), including plankton (ENVO:xxxxxxxx) | depth 70 m
GTATTTAAGATCAAATATAATTTTGAATAGTGGTCTATTTATAAATAATGAGCAGGGTCTGATCAAGCTGAGTAACATACTCTCTAAGGCTACCAGTAGCTGGGCTTGAAATAGCCTGGCCATTCGTATTAAATCTTCCCCCATGCCCTGATGTGCATACTGAAACACCATTACTAAATGGCATAAGGTCATACCCGCTATGGGTGCAATTATTTCTAAACGCCTTTACTGTATTGCTGAAACGAAGAAGTATAAGGCCTTGAGAGCTTATTACATTCCCATCAGTTACTACTGAACCTCCATTTAAAAGCAGAGGTGTAAAACCATCTGAATTCAGGTCTATTTCTAATTCTTCACTTTGGTTATCTTCTATGGGAGATGATACAACATTCTTAGAACAACTTTGAAGTAAAGATAATCCAGCCCCAGTGGCACATGCACAAAAGATCTTTGATGATGTATTTAAAAATTCTCGTCTTTTCACCTAATGGTTTTCCTTATTTTTTATTATTAGCGCGAGCCCATCCACTCACCCATTTAGATTGATCCTTAAGTTCTTCTAAAGAGATTTTTACTCTTATTTTATTCTGACAAATAGAGAACATTTCTACTGTCTTCTCCTTAATAAAAACATTTTTTATCTCATAGTGCCTATAGCCATTAAGCTTTACTATAGATGTCCATTTAGATCTTAGAATATCATTCATTTCCACTTGAAATATTTATATAGGATAACTCCCCATTCTGGATATTATAACTAACCTTATTTGGATTACAGCAGATCTCGCAATCCCATATTTCCAAGTTTGATCCATTGAATGGCTCTATCATTATTTCAAATAGTTCAAAACAAAAGTGGCAATTAATCTCTATTTGCATTCTAGGGAAATAATTCTAATTGAGATTCCTTATGATCGTTGGAAGCAATCTACTATCCATCGGGTAATGAGGCCTCCAGTCCCACATCTCTTCCAGTATATAATTAAATCCCCCTTTGGTCACCTTCCCTCTTTTTTTAATACACATTGATATTTGCAGATCAAGAGTTTTTATATTTTCAGAATATCCCTTTTCATCATCTTTGATCAATGAATCTCTTTTTGTTAAACTATTGAAAAATAGCTTATCAATCGCTAGCAAGGTTTCTAACTGTGAATCATACTTTGGCTCTAAAGAGTCTAACATTTCAAATATTTAGTTTTTTAGTGATATATAAAACTTTACTATAAATGGTTTAAAACGAGACCATCCCATTTATATCCGCTTTAAAAATTTTTAATCGCCCGTTATCCTTTTTACCAAAGAACATGATTCCTCCATCATGAGCATTAGTTAAGCCAACTGCGTACCCCCTGCCATATTCATTATAACTAGAGTTCCAGATCTCCTCACTAGTACTAGTATTAAAAGCCCAAAGATATTGAGCATAATCATCATTTTCGCTTTTATAACCTAGGGCAATAGCAGTTTGCCCATCAGGTGAAAGAATGAGATCATATAGAATATCACCCCGACCTGAGCTATTAACATAATCTGGTTCATTCCATTCTGAGATCACATTGCCAGAACCATCCATTCGTAAGTACCATGCATTTATAGGTTTTTGGCGTTGATGTCTTTTCTTACCAGCTAATCCATAGGTCCCATCACCCAGATCCACAATATCATATGCAATTTCCCAGTAAGATCCCCCAGTCTTGCTCTCTTCAAGTACTTGACCTTCACTATCTGTATTCACAAACCAAAGATCAGTGTAGCCATAGAAATCACAATTATAGTCAGAACTTTCATGCTCAAATTTTCCAACTGCTATAAAACCTCCATCTGGTTTTTGTATCACAGAATAAAATACATCCTCATCACATTCGCCGCCATAGCGTTCAATCCATATAAGATTCCCATCTACATCATATCTAGCCATAAATGCAGATTTTTCATTAGTGACTGCTGAGGTAGTATACCACCCTCCTACAACGATGTAATCACCTTCCATCGTTTGGATGACATCTCTCCCATGGTATGGTCTACTGGTTGGAAATTTCTTGATCCACTCTGTTGTACCCAATGAATCAACTTTTATTATACGCCCGGTGGCATTGTAGCTAGGATGATTGGTCGTAGTGGCACAAGAGATAACATAGCCACCATCGTAAGTATTATCAACCGCAGTTGCGTAGATAAGTCCCGTACCATAATTCCCCTGAGGTATAGGGATCTCATCGAATGTCTTGCTCCAGACCTCCTCACCAAGATCATTTAATTTTGTAACCCAAGGGACTCCACCTCGGTGTCCCACTCCAATGTAACTACAATCATCAACTATCTTTAAGGCGCTACTTGAAGCATTGCCCAGGCTATCAATATTATCTATATCTTTGATAAAGGTTGTCTCTGGACCACAGTTGTCAATTAAATCTAAATTGTCTTGGTCATTATCATTGCATTGAACTATTAAAAGTGTTAGCAATAAATATATAATTGACTTCAGTCTCGGTTTAATGTGTGCTATTTTCATGACGCAGTTATTATTTTTGAAATTAATAAGTAATACCATTTATAATAAGTACAATTCATCTGTTTTGTTTGTCGGTATTAAATTTTAGCTGTGAAAAGAATTGACCTATCATTTGCTTATGCCTTAGCCTTCTCAATCCCCGCAGTGATCTTATTTTTACTATTTATACATTATATAAAAACCAATAACCCTGTTTTTAATATATTAATTGATACGTTGATCTTTATATCGATGGCAATATTTTGGATCCTTTTCATAAAATGGGTAGAGAATAGGGATATCTATGGGAACCCATTGAATTCATATGAACCGATTATGAGTTGGAGGAGATGGTATTATAAGCTTAAGAAATAAACCCATTTATTTAAGTATTGAATAGTGTGATGTACATCACGAGTGTATTTTCGCAGTTAACCGTTATTATTAGTGATGCTTGGTCTTGCAGTATAGAAGACTGATAGGTAGGTAGAGAGGAATCTTCTTACCTCTGTGAACATAATCAGCCATCCTCTCTACCTTCACTATCTCTCAATATATATTTATCCATCTTTTTCACATTTACTTTTTTTTGAGAACCATTTGAGATCAAATGGTAATACTATTATCCCTTTTCTTGCTAAATATGCAATCAATGCTATGAGTAAGAGTTTCATCTTAATAATTTATAATTATATATTGTACATCCTTACAAAAATAGGCGAAAACTAATGACCGAGCTCAATTGAAGGTGCAGGTTTTTTTTAATGCCAATGCATTAGTAGATTAAGTGAGCTAATAGATACACTTAATGCATAAAAATCTGATTCCATTAATTTTTCTTCTGACAATAGCACTTGGAAGTGATACCTCCAGAGTTGTTGAAACATATAATAATGGAAAGATAAGTAGCATCTCCTATTTTAAGGATACAGAAAAGGGTCTAGAACTATTCAAGCAAGAGGTCTTTCACTTTACTGGTACAATGTCCATGGTGGGAACTTTTGAAAATGGTTTTCGAGAAGGGGTATGGAGCTATTGGTATGAAAATGGCCAAAAAAGATTAGAAGGGACTTACCAAAATGGTCAAAAAGATAGACTCTGGACATATTGGTATGATAATAATGTAATAGCCACAAAATTCTTTTACGATAATAAAACTGTTGATGGTAAGATTATGGAATGGCATATTGATAAAGAGTGTTGGGATAGGGATGGTAATGAATGTGAGTGCGGAGAAAGTTGGTGGAGCGAATGTGAGGAGCATTAAAACTCTAATTATCGAATAAGCTAATTTTATGAAGCCCTTGATCACTGTCGGGGCTTTTTTTAAAATAGGGAGTCACCTTTTGGACGAAAATAAAAAGTCATTATTAATTCATTATTTTACAGAATTCATCTTAGGAAGTATTGGTTTTGGTGTTTTTATTATCTTATTGTATTTGAACCAATTTAGTTTCTCATTAGATATTATTTCTTTATGGGTATTCCTTTATAATGGTATACTTTTTACGTATTGGATATGGAAAAGTGATGCGAAGATATGGGAGAAGTCTATTGCCGGTAGTTACTTTCTTGTAATTGAGATCATAATTGCCAGTACATTTAATCCATTTTAGAAACCTGGGTAAATTAAAATGAAAGCGATCTATAATAATTATTTTCGAAAAAGTGAAAAAAGTGATCCAGTATTAAAAGCTTTAGAGAGCGTTCCTATCTTTGATAACCTTCTTGATAGAGAACTTTCTGAGGTCGCACGCCTTACACACGAGAGAACCTATAAAAAAGATGAGCATGTATTTAAACAAAATGCTCCAGCAGAAGGAATGTATGTTATTTTAGATGGTTCAGTTGAAATAAAAGACCCTGACTCTGGTACAATCTTTGCATCTCTAAATACAGGAGATTTTTTTGGAGAGCTAGCTCTCCTTGATGAAGAGCCTCGATCTGCCTCAGCTCACGCTACCCAACCCGCAAGACTTATAGGGTTTTTTAGGACCGACCTTTTGACCCTGATACAAAGGTCTCCTGAACTGGGCAATAAGATATTGCTTAACCTATCTAGAGTTTTAGGAGAGCGGTTACGAAAAACCAATGAAGAATTAGCAAAAACTAGTTGACCATGGATCCTCTCCAAAAAGTTTATAGGCTTCTATTATTTATTATAGTTGGAGCCCTCACATGGGGATTATTCCCTTTTTTAGCGCCAATTATTGGAATGCTTCTTTTTTCATTTTTATTTACAACAATTTTCCTTCAAGCAGCTGATTCACTAGAGCGCTATACTCGTTCAAGGGCATTGGGTGTTTTTATTATACTGGCAAGCGTCCTTACCATTGGAGTAGCATTTATTGGCAGTTTTATTTCAAACATGGGGTCTCAGATAAAATCATTTACTCTAAAACTGCAAAGAGATGATTTTGCTACTAGCATTGAGAACCTATCTACTGGGATAAAAGACTCTCTCCCGGAAACTATAAGTAATATGATCCCTGAAAGCGAAAAGATCATCATAATTGCTAAAAATTCTATGCTTGGCGTATTTCAAAGTGTCCTTTCACTTTTAGGCTCTGCTGGCAGTTTTTTCTTTATATCATTTATGGTATTGATTTTTACTATCATTCTTTTGATAGAGTATCATGATTTCAAACGCTCACTCGTACGATTTTTACCTAATAAGTATTTAGAAGTTGGCTTGAGGATGATATATAATATTGAGCAGCAGATATCTAAATATCTTCGAGGACAGATTCTTGCTGCTAGTGGCGTAGCAATCTTATCAATCATTGGGCTTTTCATTCTAAACCAACTTGGCGCAAATATTACCCTTATCGTATTTATTGGGATTATTGCCGGTCTTGCAAATTTGATTCCAATGGTTGGGCCCTTTATTGGAATGATCCCTGCTATTCTAATTGCATTAATGAATAATGTTGGTAGCGATGTTGCACTTAATCATCAGATCTTTGGAGCAGTACCATCTCCATTCTATGTTTTGGATATTATTTTAATGTTTATTATAGTTCAACAGATTGACAATAATTTTATCACGCCACTTGTTGTTGGAGAAAGTGTTGGCTTACATCCCATGGCTGTTATGCTTGTATTATTGATAGGCGGAACTCTTATCGGTCCTCTTGGGATGCTCTTTGCGATCCCAGCAGCTGGGGTATTAAAAGTTGTTATTGGTGAAATAGTTTTTGTGACAAAAAATTCACACTTACTATAACATCTATCTTATTTATTTACCCCTGCAAGGTCTAATAAAAAAGCATATTCTAAAGCAGTTTCACGATGATATCTAAATCTCCCCGACTTCCCGCCATGGCCTGCATCCATATGCATGTATAAGTAGAGTTTATTATTTCCTTTCCAATAATCACGAAGTTTTGCAACCCATTTAAGTGGTTCAAAATATTGCACCTGTGAATCGAAAAATCCAGATGTCACAAGAAGATTTGGATATTCTTTTTCCTCTACTTGGTCATAAGGAGAGTACGATAACATATAATCATAATATTCTTTTTCCCTTGGGTCGCCCCACTCCTCCCATTCATTTGAAGTGAGAGGGATTGAAGGGTCTAACATAGTAGTAACAACATCTACGAATGGAACCCCAGCTATCGCACCTTTCCAAAGTTCTGGTGCCATATTTATAACCGCTCCGATCAAAAGCCCTCCTGCGCTACCACCATAACAAAATAGCTGATCAGAGCTAGTATAATTATTTTTGATAAGATATTTACCAGCATCAATAAAGTCATAAAAGGTGTTTTTCTTATTCAATAGTTTCCCATCTTCGTACGATTGCCTACCATATATCTGACTTCCTCTTATATGAGCAATTGCAAAAACAAACCCTCTGTCTAAGAGACTTAGCCGTGAAGAACTAAAATAAGGATCCGTGGTGCTTCCATAAGATCCATAAGCGTACAAAAGTAGACTCTGCGCATTTCCAGTTTTTAAATCCTTTTTATAGACAAGCGATATTGGAACCTTTTTCCCATCTCTAGTATCTGCATATATTCTTTCAGAAGTATAATTTTCTTTATCAAACTCACCTAAAACCTTAGCCTCTTTCATTAATGTCTTTTCTTTTGTATCCATATTATAATCATATGTAGACCAAGGCGTCACTAAAGAACTATAATTATAACGAAGTACGTTTGTATTGAATTCCTTATTTGTTGACAAATAAGAGGTATACGTTTCCTCGCCAAAATTAACTGAATGCTGTTCCCCTGTGATCAAATTGATGATCCTTAATCCCCTGAGGCCGTTTTCCCTTTCACTAAGAACCAGATGATTGTCAAATATCTCCATATCTAGCAAGTGAACATCTTTATTATGTGGTATTACTTCTTTCCAATTAGACATATCTGTCAAATCTTTGGATGTCTCCATCAAGCGATTATTTTCAGCTTCCGAATTAGTAAGTATATAGAATTTTTCTCCATAATGAACCAAAGAGTATTCATGCTTTATCCCTCTTGGAGTGAAGTTGAAAAAATCACCATTTGGTGTATTTGCATTAAGTAAATGATAATCACTTACCAGCGTGCTACCATTCCATATGACAATATATTCACCTGATTTTGAACGCCCTACCCCTATGTAAAACTCATTATCATCCTCTTGATAGACCAATTCGTCATTCTTATAATCAGTGCCGACTGAATGTCGATATACTTTTTCAGAAAGGAGGGTGGTTTTATTTTTAGAGGTGTAAAAAACAGTTTGATTATCGTTTGCCCAGGCGATTCTACCTTCTGTATTAGGAATTGATTGAGATAGCACTTCGCCTGTTCGTAGATCTTTAAAATAAATAGTATAAAACCTTCTACTAAGAGTATCTACTCCATATGCTAGCCAATTATTATCTGGGCTGACAAATCTGCCACCGACTGAAAAATAATCGTATCCTTTAGCTAGATCATTAACATCTAGAATGATTTGTTCTTTCGAATCAAGGGAACCTTCCTTTCTGCAGTAAATAGCATATTCTTTACTTTCTTCATAGCGCCTATAATAATAATATCCATTTTCAAGATACGGTACCGTTTCATCATCTTTTTCAATCCGGCCAACAATCTCATTAAAAAGATCATCCTGGAATTTTTTTGTATGCGAAAGATTGTCTTTTGTGTATTGATTCTCCAGATTGATATAATCAACTACCTGTTGAGTATGATCATCATATGGTTTTTTTGATTTTTGCTCATCGGTTAAGCGCATCCAGTAGTAATCATCAATGCGTGTGTGACCATGTGTTGTCATTTCATATGGCTTTTTTATAGCAACTGGCAGTTTCGCCTTTTGACCACATCCATTCATTAGAAAAACTCCTAGTAAGATATATTTTTTCATTTTTTTGATTATTGATTTAATTAAAGTTAAGAATGTCTAGCTACAAGATAATATAAATCTAATCTAGATCTTTTTATTTATTTAAATAGCAAGTTTTAGTTATACCTTGCTTTAAATCAGTTTATTAGACTAAACTTTTCCGAGTCATTTACTGGCTCACAAACGCGGAGTTCTACTTGAATCATACATACACAATATGGTCATGGGTGTAGTGTATCTATTTCTCTATCATTATGGTGGTTGATTGAAACAGACACTACTTACTTTTTCTATTAGTGCCATCATTTCTGGTTGTGGGTCATTCATGAATAACGAGAGGCCCTCCCCCGACAAAAATCCCCCAATTTCAATATTTAAAAAAACTATTATAAAGAAGCTAGAATTTCTTCCGTACATAGATTACGTCCCTTCTGTAATACCAACTGAATCTGGTAATACCTTGTTAGATGAATTATACATATATGAAAAAATTGTAGACGATCATAATCAATTTGAATTAGCAGACCTGCAAAATGAAGATGAAAACACAAGACGGATATCAAAGCTTTTTAAGTACCTTAGAAAAAGAGAAAAATCAGACAGCATTGAAGAAAAGAAAGAAGATATCATGACCATTCGCATTCTTACAAAAAGATATGAAAACTGGTCTGTAAAATGGGACGCAACATCAGAAATGGTTGGAAAAGAGCTATCTTTGGATGAGATAGATCTGATCCAGAGCGAGATTAAAAGAATCTCAAGAAAACTTTAAGTCCTTGTTAGCTACTTTGTTTATTTAATGCCCAAAAAAAATATTTTAGTTTTGACTTATAGGATATTTTACTTTTAAGATTTGATAGTGGAATTTTCCTTTAACCAAATATTAAAAGGGGGTGATCAGTTGTCTAATTCAAGTAATTTGCTGACCTCCAATAATTCAGCAAAATAAATCCACGTTGCTGCCGTTGTGAGGTCAGCTTCAATAAATGAAAAACGCATCTTACCTTAGATGCGTTTTTTATTTACAAACTCTTAAACTTCAATACCATTGTTACCATAAGTATAAATGAAAATAATAAACCGATATGGCCTGGGATTTTTAGCCCTCTCTCATAGCATGGCCTTGCAGCAATAGCTGGTAATATGGCGAATAGAAAAGACGGAGAATATTGTATCAAAAAAGAGACCTCTTTTGCATTATTCACTGGAACTAATAAGTTGAAAAAAATAGATAATATTATTACTACAGTTCCAAACCAGCCTAGAAAATTTAATGGAGGGACACCATAATAGGAGCCTGGCTTATTCCATGCCCAGCGGCCCTCATCAACTGCAATTGGATCTAAGATCATATCAAGGGTCATTAAAAGAATCCCCGTAAAGATAATTAAAGAAAGCCCTGTATTGAATGTCTGCTGGGAAACTATCAATCCTGTAATAAGTGAAGAATAATTCAGACCCATATAGATCAACCCAGACCAAACAAGCGGGATCAATATTGGAATCCCAAATATCATAGGGCCTGGGGTAGAGTCTGGTTCATAACGGTATTCCCCTCCAAAAATCAAACCATATTTTGAACCAATAATTTCATTAACTGTACTTACGAAAATTGCAACTAACACAAATGATAGCATATTCCCCAACCCTAAAAATTTTGACCCGTGATAAAGTAAATAGCCATATCCTAAAACAATCTGTAAAACCCGGACCCTCTCCGCTCTAAAATAATGAGGATCGTCTCCAAATTGATAATCACTAGCAAACCAAGCCAAGTTTCCCAAACGAATAAACCTATAAAGGAGGGGAGTAGATAAAGCCAAGACTACAAAAAGGTAAAATAATAATTTTTCTAGGATGCTATACCTTTATCCTTTTTTCATACATCTCTTGATAGTATTTCATACAACTTTTATAAATGTGCGAAAGTTTTTTATCGAGCTTTATATCCTTTTCTTGGAATGGTTTAAAGCCGGTTGAATTGTTAACACTCTTATACCAGTAAGGTGCCCAGACACCGTCTGAATTTCTACCACCACTCGGCCATTTGAGCATCCTATGAGAAAATTTGATATCCATTTCATGGCATAAACTTTTTAAAGAATTTTCAGGGTCTTTAAGAATATCTGTTGCATCTATTATGGGCGGGGTCTCTCCAATTTCCTTTTCAATATATTGAACGATCTCACTTTGTTGCTTATATCCTAATAAGTCTTCATTATCCACAGGAAACTGTTCGCCGTAACTTGAGATCACATACAATGGGTCTCTAATTAAAACGCAGTTCTTAACACTACTTATCCAATTTATGCTGCACCCTTTAAGATTGTGCTGTGCCATATGCTTTTGATACCAAATCGACTTTCCATTAGGAATAGACCCTATGCAAATATCCACTATCTCGTTCCAATTAGTATTTTGTGATCTGAGAACCAGATTCCTGCCTGGGTGATGAATGCCGGTTTTTTCTAAGTAATGAGCGTAAAATGGTTCATCAAACACATCTGTATCTCCTCTGTTTTCAAATGAACGCATCATAGCTGTAGAAAGACTGCGTGGTCCTGACCACATTGCTATAATTGTTTTTGACATTATTGTTTACATTGCTTTTCAAGGTCCAGGGCGTACCATTTTTGTAATTTTTCTGTAAGTACCCCACGTATCCCCTCACCTATCACATGCCCATCAACAGAAATAACTGGTAGAATACCTGCAAAGGTACCCGTAACAAATACTTCATTAGCACTATGAACGTCATCTAAAAGAAAATCTTTTTCAAAGATCGTAAGATCGTTTTCTTTAGAAAAATCAATTACATTAGACCTAGTGACTCCATTCAAACAATGTTTGCCTGAGGATGTCCAAACTTCTTGATCTCTAATAATAAAAAAATTAGTTGAATTGCAAGTTGATACATAGCCTTGAGGGTCTAACATAAGCCCTTCATCTACACCTAATTTATCAGCTTCAATACAAGCCGCTATGCAATTATGCTTACTCAATGAATTGATTCTTGGGTCTTGTATCCTATTATCCCTTATAGTTTTTACAGTCCCTAGTGTTATTCCCTTTATTTTAACTTGTTCGTTCGCTTTTTTATATTCCGGAATAATTACCAAGGTGGGTTTACCTATGGTAACCTTTGGGCTTTGATAAGGAGTAATCTTGATTCCACGAGAAACGATTAAGCGTATATGCACATCTGTCATCATTCTATTTTTTTCTAGGGTAGACCTTATGGCTAATTCCATCTGCTGCTTCGTTTGGTCAATATCCATTGCAATAGCCTTGGCTCCATGATATAATCGATCTAAATGTTGATCAAGATGTATCAGCGTTCCCTTATAAAGTCTTATCCCTTCCCAAACTCCATCACCCAAAAGGTATCCACTATCCATAACAGAGACCTTCGCATCTGACCGATGAAAAAATTGGCCATTGATAAAGATCATGATATCTTCATTCCGACCATCTATTTCGTAATCGTGGGTGGATGCCATATATTATCCTTTTTTCACTTGTCTTAATCTTTCAAAAGCTATCGCAGATACCGCTGCACTAACATTCAAAGAATTTGTTTTACCCTGCATGGGAATAGTTGCAATAAAATCACAAGATTTGAATACCTTTTCACGAAGACCGCGTCCTTCACTGCCAACAATGATCACTGTTTTTCCGATCAATTCTATTTCATACCATGGTTTCGCATTAATGCTATTTTCAAGACCTACGGTCCAAAAACCACTTTTCTTTAGCCTCAAAATCTCATGATTCAGGTTTGTTACTTCATATAATGGGATATTCACAAAAGCACCCTGACTCACTTGTAATACTGTTTGGGTAATCGGAGCTGAATGATGCTTTGGGAAAATAATTCCATTTATCCCAGCACATTCAGCTGTTCGAATGATCTGACCAAAGTTTTGTGGATCTTCGATCTGATCTAGGGCAAGAAGGCATACATCT
>CENP01194077.1_pt1 | contig 11792 bp, 10 predicted proteins | sample 361281 | NCBI WGS metagenome assembly CENP01 (sample SAMEA2591122, study PRJEB7988) | marine metagenome | biome: marine biome (ENVO:00000447); feature: deep chlorophyll maximum layer (ENVO:xxxxxxxx); material: saline water (ENVO:00002010), including plankton (ENVO:xxxxxxxx) | depth 70 m
GATAGCTTTCCTGAGTTAACAATCTCATTTAAAACACCGTTATCTGCAACATAAATCCACCCAGAAACAGTGAAGTAGTACATTAAACTATCTAATTTAGATTCTGATTTCCAATTTGACCCCGGAAAGGTGTTTTTTAAAAGTTCTTTATTAACTTCAAGAATGGTTTTTTTTTCTTTTAATGAAGTATCAAGACTAATCAAGTTGTTTGATATTTCGTTGTGCAATGCTAATAACACATTTTTTTCTTGAATTCTGGTTTTCCTTTCTTCATTCAAATTATTAACCTGTAGTGCTAAAAGGATACCTATAACTACAAAAAAAAATCTCTCCTAAAGCGTATCTGAGGTATTTAGCTTGACTGAGGCTGATTAATTTTTTAAATCTTAAAAAGCGCATTAATTGATTTATATGTGTTTCAAGATAACTAAAATACGCAACATCTCTACTCCATGTTTTTCTTCATAATCTTAATGAAAAGGATATGCAGATGATACAAAAACCCTTCATAAAGAAGGGCTGATAAGATTAATTTGAAAGAATCTGATTATAAATCAGTTGCTTTAGCCAGCTGAGTTGTAAGGCCTGTTCGGAAATTTCAGGATTGGCTGGCTCTATTATCACAATTTAACATATTAATATTTTAATCTTTGATTTAGGCTAATCCAGCAATGAAATGAACTTAAGAAAGTATATAGTTTTTATGATTAATTTTACAATGTCTTTTAATTAATCCATAAATCTTTAATCAATGGAAAAACAATTCTTATTTATAATAAAATTTTGAGGTATTTAATTTTCATAGATAGAATTTTCCTTGTTATCATTTTTATAAATGTTAATCTGATAATTGCCCAGAAAGAAATTGATTCTACCTATATAAAACTTACAAGCCAAAAAATAATAATTGATGGCATTGATAATGAGAAGGATTGGGAAATTGCTGAAATTAAAACAAATTTTTGGCAGTGGTTTCCAACTGATTCGTTAAAAGCTTCTAATCAAACAGAAATTAAATTTTTGTACGATTTAAATAATCTTTATGCATTTATAAAATGTTATGAGAAAAAGGATGAAAGTATTATTTCAAGCCTTAGAAGAGATATGGGTAGATTTTCAGACTTTTTCCTTTTTACTTTAGACACATTTAATGACTTAACAAACGCATATGCTTTTGGGGGGAATTCCGTTGGTGTAAAAAAAGATGAACTTTTTTTTAATGGAGGAAGGACTTTAGGGGAAGACTCCAATTGGGATTGGGATGCTAAGTTTGATCTAGAAACTCAAATTTATGAAACTTATTACACTGCCGAAATAAGGATACCTTTTAGTTCAATAAGATTTGCAAATAATAGTAAGTCTTGGAGATATAATGTATCGAGAAGAAATATTCTCTACAATGAAATCTCTACATTATTTAGAGTTCCACAAGAACAGTCTTTTATTAATCTCTCATATACTGAACCTCTGGTATTTGAAAAACCTTTGGGCAAATCTAAAACTCCTATTACAATAATCCCTTATATCAATTTACTTAAATCAAAAAGTTTTGACGTCAATGAGAAATCAAATAATCTTGAATATGGAGGCGATGGAAGAATATTTATTGGAACTGGACTAAATCTTGACTTTACAGTTAACCCTGATTTTTCACAGATTGAAGTTGATGACCAAATAATTAATCTTACACGGTTTGCAGTAGCACTACCAGAAAAAAGACAATTTTTTATTCAAAATAATGATCTTTTTAGTGGCTTTGGTGACGTTTATGAAAATCAACCCTTTTTTACAAGGCGAATAGGTGTTACAAAAGATTTAACCGGAAATACCATTCAAAATAAAATTCATACAGGTATCAGGTTAAGTGGGAAAGTTAACAATAGACTACGTATAGGACTTTTAAACATGCAAACTGCAAGAGATAGAGTTAATTATATCCCGTCTAACAACAATACTGTTCTATCATTTCAACAAAATGTTTTTAGCAAGTCGAATTTTAAATTTTTATTTGTCAATAGACAGAAAACTGAAAAAAATGAAATTGATTCAGCAGAAGAAAAATATAATCGTTTGTTGGGGTTTGATTATAATTTTATATCAAAAAATGAAAAAATTAGGGGTAAGGTTTTTTTCTACAATACATTTTCCCCGTCAAAAGATAAGGAGGGATTGTCCACAGGCTTAAGGTTTAATTACAATGATAGAAGAAATAGATTTAGAACAGTTTTCACTAGAACAACTCCAAATTTCACAAGCGATTTAGGGTTTTCAAGAAGGACCGGATTTAAAAAAAATTATACTATATACAATAGAGTATTTTTCCCAGAATCTAAGTCAATTCAGAATATTCAGTTTGGTCCTGAGGTATATTACATTGATAAACCTGGCAATAATAACCTTATTACAGATCTTAGGCTTAAAGGAAATCTCTCATTTAATTTTAAAAATTTATCAGGAATTGACATATCTTTTATAAATAACTACATATACTTAGAAAATAATTTTGACCCTACTGGAGCCAATTTAGACACACCTATTATAAAAGGAGGGTATGAGACTCGCCAAATTGAAATTGAATATGGATCTACTAACATAAAAAAGTTTAGATTTAATTCTAATATAAATGTTGGAGGATATTTTAATGGTAATAGATATTCCGTAAGTAATAATTTCAATTTTCGAATTGATAAATTAATGCAAGCAAGTCTAAAATTTAGTTATGACAAGATTGATTTGCCTAGCCCACAAAACTCGGTAAATTTGTTTTTAGTAAGTCCTAAGGTAGACTTTACATTCAGTAAAAATATTTTTTGGGCCACATTTATACAATACAGTAATTTTTCAAATTCTTTGGGCATAAACTCTCGGTTTCAATGGCGCTTTGCACCTTTATCAGACTTGTTCCTGGTTTACACAGATAATTCCAATTATATCGAAAACGACTTTATCCCAAATTTTAGAACTATAAATTTAAAGATAACGTACTGGATAAATATTTAGATTCTTTTTAACATTAGCAACCTAAAATCCATGAGTTCTTTGCCAGTCATTTTTAATCCCTTTAACTTTAGAATGCCCTTCCCTTTTTTTAAGTCTATTACTCCCATTTTTAAGGGTATAAAGTCTTTGACATACGATTCAATCCTGGGAGATCTGTCATTTTCTTTTCCGTACTCTTCGGGATTATGGAATTTTGTTATCTTCTTTGATATACTAGAGTCTGAAAAACTTAATTCAATTTCAGATCCTAATGCATCCTTTTGACATGTATAGTAAATAATTGCCTCAAACTTTCCATCTTCAGCAACTTCAGCATTCCATGATATGGTGTCATCTATATTTACCCAATTAGTCATATAACTACAATTAGGATAATAATTAGATCTTTTAATTAATCCATTAGCCTTTGCGTCACGAGCTGGAATTTGTGTATTCTTTAATCCTGGATGGCCTATTATAAAAGCTCTTTTATCCTTTAAATTTATATTAGCTGATAATTCCTTCCTCCATTCGATTTTAGCTTTTTTCATAACCTCAAATATTTCATTGTAAGTCGAAGAAACATTTTTCAGCTGATTTGGATCGTCATTCATATTATATAAATTATTTTCATTATCAAGTCTAAAATCTTGATTTCTTAAACTCAATCTTCCTCTCCAATAATTATATATGTATCTATCTTGCCAATCAACATGATTTTGGTAAATAAGTGGTCTTAGGTTAACTCCATCCAATTTATTCTTTGGCTTAACTTTAATTCCAGATATGTCGATTAAAGTAGGTAATAAATCAATCCCTGACGCAATCTTAAATACCTCTTTTCCGCTCGGAATATTTCCTTTCCAACTAATAATCATAGGTGATCTAGTTCCTCCTTCGTCCGTAGATCCTTTTATCCCTTTCATTCCATCGTTCCATCTGTGTCCATTAGGGCCATTATCCGATAAATAAATAATTATTGTGTTTTCAATTATATTCTGTGATTCCAAGGTTTGTATAATTCTTCCAACATTCCAATCAATATTCTCACACATTGCTAATGCTGCTCTAGAATGATTTTCACCTTTACTATTTGTGCCTGAATATTTATCTTTAGTAATCTTTGACAAAGTCCCTTTTTGAATTAAATCTTTGTTTTTGAATTTATTCCAATATTTATCTGGAACCTGCATTGGACTGTGTGGAGTATTAAAAGGCATATAAAGTAAAAATGGATTGTTTTTGTTTTTTTTTATAAATTCTATTCCGTGATTTGTTAAATCATCCGTAATGAAACCTTTTCCTCTTACTAATTCTCCATTTTTTTCTAAAACGGGGTTGAAATAATTCCCCCAATGTCCCGAACAGAATCCATAAAACTGATCAAACCCTCTAGTATTTGGATGATAAGGAGCTTGCATTCCGTTATGCCATTTCCCATATGCAGCAGTTCTATATCCAGCGGCTTTGAAAAGATCTCCTAGTGTTTCCTCATCAACATTTATTCTTTCACCACCAAGAGATACATCATAAACCCCTGTTCTCGTATGATGTCTTCCAGTTAAAATTTCTGCTCTTGTTGGTGAACATACTGGGCTGACAAAAAAGCGGTCAAATCTTACTCCGTTGAGAGCAATTTTATCAATATTTGGTGTATGTAGATCCTTATTTCCATTTGAACTTAAGTCTCCCCATCCTTGATCATCAGCTAGAATAAGAATTATATTTGGGCGCGCTTGAGAATCAATATTTGAATTGCATGAAATAAATAATGACAGAAGGAATGATAACAAGATTGCCTTATTCATACTTAAATATATAATTAAAATTATTATTTAAAAACACTTTTTATTTTACAGAAAATTTAAATGCTGTTTTTGAAATATATTTTTCACCTGGGCTCAATTCTACTTTAGGGAAGTCCTTTTGGTTAGGAGAATTAGGAAAGTGTTGAGTCTCTAAGCAAAATCCTGATCGATAATTATATTTTCCTCCTATTTTACTTTTTAGTGTTCCATCTAAAAAATTTCCTGAATAGAATTGAATTCCAGGTTGGTCAGTGAAAACCTCCAGTAATCTTCCTGAGCTTGGTTCATAGGCAGAGGCTACAAATCGAAAACCCTTAGCATAATCGTTTAAAACCCAACAATGGTCATAGCCTAATCCATTTTTTAATTGATGATCTTCAATGTCAATATCGCTCCTTATTTTTTTAGGTAATCTAAAGTCAAAAGGCGTACCACCTACTTCTTTTAATTCGCCTGTAGGAATTAAATTACTATTTACTGGTAAAAAAGAATCCGCATTTATTAAGAGCTCGTGATCTAGGATATCTCTATTAGTATCTCCTGAGAGATTAAAGTAAGAATGCTGAGTAAGGTTGAGGATTGTGGTTTTGTCGGTACTTGCTTCATAGTTAACAATTAATTCATCTTTATCATTAAGCGTATAAATAACTTTTACGTCGAGATTTCCTGGATATCCTTCTTCCATGTCTTTACTCAAATAACTTAATTCGATTGATACATCATTATCCGTCACTATTTCCTTTGCTTTCCAAACAACTTTATCAAAACCCTTTAATCCACCGTGAAGATGATTATCGCCATTGTTTTTAGCTAATTCATAATTTAGACCATCGAGTTCAAATTTTCCCATTTCTATTCGATTTGCGTACCGTCCAATTATTGCACCAAAATAAGGGCTGCTCTTCTGATAATGTTCTAAGTTTTTATAACCTAAAACTATGTCTTTATAATTACCGTTTTTATCTTTTGCAGTTAGAAAGTTTATTATCCCTCCATAGGTAATTATCCCAACAACCATTCCATTTCTATTTTGCATTATGTATTGTTCTACCTCAATACCATCAGTCGTTGATCCAAAAGGGGCTTTTTTAATATTTAGCATATTATATTCACTCTTTGTTGATTTTTTATTTACACAACCAATAAAAAAGATTATCATATTAAAGGTTAAAATTAGCCTTACTATTTTTCGAATTCTTTTCATCTAAATCTATGCCATAAAATGTATAAATAATCAAATAACAATATAGAATGCGATTATTCAACTAACCTGTTTCTCTAATTTTGTTACATCACCTCTCCATCGAATACTTTGATTTAAATTCTTGGAAGAATTTCTGTAATTATATAGAAATCAAATAGCACGATTCCGAGGCTTTTTATCTGGAATTCGTCCTTGATTTCCCATACCATCTAGATCATTCGAGTCATGAATATTCATGTGTTCCTTATTTTGAATTTTATGTTGTTTTCTTATAATACTGAGTAAGAAATAAACATAGACGGCAAAAATCACGCAACCTATAACAAACATTATTTGATTATTCATGAGTCGGAATTTTTGTCATCATTTCTTCTTTGTCTTATGGCTATAGAGAAAGCCAATATAGTAACCGGCCATAAACCAACATAGATTCCTTCCATTAAATTTCCAGTAAACCAAAGGTAAATTGAGTATAGAAAGCTCAAAAATGCAAGTATAATCGGGTAAAATTTTTCTAAAAAAGTCATTTTTTTTTTTTTAATATACTCTTTTTTTTGAAATCTAGTTTTTAACTACTCGTTTTTCAAACGAACAGTTTTAAAAATATGTAAAGATTACTTATTATCTTTATAAAAAATTTGATTTGAAAAAGAAGCCAGACACAGTTGTATGGGACGAAGAATACGAAAATTACATTGCAAAGCTACTGCCATATTCGAGTAGCCAAAGTGGTCCTGTAATTGAGGTGCCTAATGTTGACGCTTTTAAAAAGAAAGGAATAGACAAGGTTTCTAAACAATTTAAAGCTGAACTAACCGATCTTCAACAAAAAATTAAATCTTTTGTAGCTGAGGCATCAGACACTCAAAAGGTATACTCAGCAGATTTTAAGTTTGAACCAATCGTTGGAGAAGTATATTTCCTATATCAAGGAAATAAAAATACCTTTCTCTCACTAATTGAACCAAGTCAATGGAGTAAAAAACACCTTGGGACATTTCGTTTAAACGGTGAATATAAATGGGAGCGCATGTAAGGTCTTTTTCTCCTTATTTTTTGTATTATGGAAAAACAAGAAACTGCTAGACAAAAAAAAATCAATGCTTTAATAAAAGAAGAAGTTGCTTCTCTTTTACAAAATGCAATTCGAAAATCAAGCGTTAAAAATTTAATGATTTCTGTTACAAATGTTAAAATAACATCCGACCTATCAATTGCTAAAATTTACCTAAGTATTTTTCCCAATGAAAAAGCTTTCAGTTATTTTGAAAACATAAAAAATAATCGCTTTCAACTTCGTCATGATTTATCTAAAAAAATGAAAAATCAATTAAGAAAAATTCCTGAGATATATTTCTACCTAGACGATTCATTGAACTATATCGAAGTCATCGAAAAAGAATTGAGTGATGGGAAAAACCCTATTAAAGATACCTCATCTCTGAAAAATAGGCCAAAAATATAATCAGAGATTAAGAATGTCCTACTCTTTAAAAATTGCATTACGCTACTTTTTTTCAAAAAGCAAACAAACGGTAATAAACCGGATTAATTCATTTGCCCTTTTTATGGTAATCATCGCTACTGCTTCTCTTTTTGTTGTTCTAAGTGCCTTTGCTGGTCTTAAAGACTTTAGCCTTTCATTTGTTAATACTTTTAATCCTGATTTTGAAATTATTCCAAAACAAGGAAAGTATCTTTTCGTATCGGATAGTACTTTAATTAAAATTGATGCACTCCCTGAGATTTATGCTGCTGCTCCTGAAATTGAAGAAAAAGTATTTTTATCTTTTAAAAAATATGATCAGGTTGCTACTCTTAAAGCTATATCTCCAAAATACACAGATATAGTCGCTGTAGATAGTCTAATTTCCTTAGGAGATTGGCTTTCCTTTGAAGGATCTGATGTAGTAGTTGGGTTTGGAATAGCCGGATCTATGGGTTTAGGCGTTTATGATTACAATACATATCTTGGTGTAACAGTTCCTAAAAAAAATAGGCAAACATTGCTAAATCAAAATCCTTTCAATTCTGTTCGTGCAATCGTCTCTGGATTATACCAAATCAGTGAAGATTTGGATAAAAAATACATTTTTTCTTCTCTTTCATTTGGACAAAGTCTTTTAAATCTTAGACCAAATCAATACTCTTCAATTGTTTTAAAAACACTCCCTGGAATTAAAAAAACATCACTTGAAAAAACTGTTCGCCGTTATTTTATGAGTCCAATTCAACTTGTTTCAAGAGAAGAACAAAATATTGCACTTTATAAAATGCTGAATATAGAACATGTAGCAGTCTATTTTATTTTTACCCTTGTTATGATTATAGCATTATTTAACGTAATTGGTGCCCTTATAATGATGGTATTGGACAAAAGGAAACAAGTTCAAATTCTTTTGGCACTAGGTGCAAAACCTAAGGGTATTCATAAAATATTTTTTTCAATTGGTCTTTTAATTTGTAGTGTTGGAGGGGTGGTTGGCTTACTATTAGGAAGTATATTAGTTCTATTACAATCATATTTCTCGTTTATTGATGTCCCGGGAACAAGTATAGCTTACCCAGTTTTATTTAAGTATGAAAATATTATAATTGTCTTTTCTACATTAATGGTCCTTGGTACTTTAAGTACAGCATGGGCAACACGAGGGTTAAGTAAAAAATTTCTTGTCTACAGTACTTCTTGAGGTGTATATTCTTCAAGTACTTCGTTTAGGATATCCAAGACTTCCTCTGAGTGGTTTGAAGTTATCATTCTTTTTCGATAGGGCTTAAAATTCTGAAGCCCTTTGAAATAATTAGTATAGTGTTTTCGGGTTTCTAACACCCCTAACACTTCTCCCTTCCACGCAACAGACATTTCTAAATGACGCCTTGTAATTGCTACTCTTTCTTCTATAGTTGGCGGAGGAAGGTGAGTGCCTGAATCCAAAAAATGTTTTACTTGTCTAAAAAACCATGGGTTGCCTATACTTGCCCTACCAATCATCGCACCATCTAATCCATACTCATCTCTCATCAGCAAAGCGCGTTCCGGTGTGTTTACATCTCCATTACCAAAAACAGGAATATACATTCTAGTATTATTTTTAACTTTTGCAATTAATGTCCAATCTGCCTCTCCTTTATACATTTGAGCACGTGTTCGGCCATGAATTGAAATAGCCGCACAGCCAATGTCCTGAAGTCGTTCTGCAACCTCTACAATCTTTATAGAGTCATGATCCCATCCCAATCTAGTTTTCACGGTAATGGGAATAGGCGTTTGCTTAACCATGGCCTCTGTTAATTTTACCATTTTAGGAATGTCTTTAAGAATTCCTGCTCCAGCGCCTTTGCAAACTACTTTTTTAACTGGACAGCCAAAGTTTATATCAATTATATCTGGTTTTGTAGCCTCTACAATTTCTATAGAGCGAAGCATTGAGTCTAAATTTGCTCCAAATATTTGAATCCCAACTGGCCTTTCTTTTTCATAGATATCGAGCTTTTGAATACTTTTAGCCGCATCCCTAATCAGTCCTTCACTAGAAATAAATTCGGTGTAAACCACATCTGCACCACCTTCCTTACATAGAGCACGAAACGGTGGATCACTTACATCCTCCATAGGGGCTAAAAGCAAAGGGAATGAACTCAATTTGATGTTACCAATTTTTACCAAGAATAAATTTTTCCTAAAAATACATAAAAGATCTGGGCCTATTGATTCCCAATAGGCCAATAATCAGTTAGTGCTATTTTATTTTTGAAAGGTTTAGTTAATAAAAAGTGTTGTAAAATTTGGTTTTATTGGATATATTTCCATTATGATAATATGGGAAAGGGGAGGCTGAAATACTTTTTCTTATGATTCTTTATTGTAGATGATTTACTAATTAGATTAGAAATATTTTACGAAAATCAAAAGTTAGTCAAAAGAGTTTTACACAGCCAACAAACTCGTATATTTGCATGGCTATGAATGATGGAGCAGTATGAGAAATATCCGAAACTTTTGTATAATTGCCCATATTGATCATGGGAAAAGTACTTTAGCAGATCGCCTTCTTGATTTCACCGGGACAGTAACTGATCGTGAGAAACAGGATCAACTTCTAGACAACATGGATCTTGAGCGTGAAAGAGGTATTACTATTAAATCTCATGCCATTCAAATGGAATATTCAGATGAGGGTGAAACATATGTATTAAACCTTATTGATACACCGGGTCATGTAGATTTTTCATATGAAGTTTCTCGATCCATTGCAGCTTGTGAGGGGGCTTTATTAATAGTAGACGCTGCTCAGAGTATTCAAGCACAAACAATATCAAACCTATATCTCGCACTTGAAAATGACTTAGAAATCATTCCTGTGCTAAATAAGATTGATTTACCATCTGCAAATCCAGAAGAAGTAACAGATGACATAGTTAATTTACTAGGATGTAAAGCTGAGGAAGTTATCCCTGCGTCGGCAAAAACTGGTTTGGGTATTAAAAAAATACTATCAGCAATTATTAAAAGGATTCCTGCTCCCAAAGGAAGTATCTCTGATCCGCTACAAGCTTTAATTTTTGATTCAGTTTATAACCCTTTTCGTGGTATAGAAACTTATTTTAGGGTTAAAAACGGATCTATTAAAAAAGGTCAAAGAATTAAATTTATTGCTACACAAAAAAATTATTTTGCTGACGAAATTGGCACCCTAAAGTTAACACAAGAGCCTAAAAAAGAAATTTTTGCTGGAGATGTGGGATACCTGATAACAGGGATTAAAGAGGCTAAAGAAGTTAAGGTAGGGGACACAATTACGTGTTCTATTAACCCAACTGAAAAAGTAATTGATGGATTTGAAGAAGTAAAGCCCATGGTATTTGCGGGTATTTATCCTGTCGATACGGAAGACTATGAAGAGCTGAGGGCTTCAATGGAAAAGCTAAAACTTAATGACGCTTCTCTTGTTTTTTTCCCTGAAAGTTCTGCAGCACTTGGTTTTGGTTTTAGATGTGGCTTTTTAGGAATGCTACACCTAGAAATAATTCAAGAACGTTTAGAACGAGAATTTAATATGCCTGTCATAACAACTGTCCCCAATGTTTCCTACCAGGCTTTTACCAAAAAAAATCCTAAAGAAATATTGTGGGTAAACAATCCCTCAGATTTACCAGATCCGTCTGCTTTAGACAGAGTAGAAGAGCCTTATATAAAAGCATCAATAATTACCAAATCAGAATTTGTAGGTAGCGTTATGTCGCTAAGTATTGAAAAGCGAGGACAAATTACTAATCAAACATATCTCACTCCAGAAAGAGTTGAGCTTACTTTCGATATGCCTTTGGCTGAGATTGTCTTTGACTTTTATGATCGATTAAAAACAGTTTCCAAAGGTTATGCCTCTTTTGATTACAGTCCAATTGGAATGAGGCGTTCCAAATTGGTTAAAGTTGATGTTCTTTTAAACTCTAATCAAGTTGATGCTCTTTCAGCATTAATTCATGCAGATAATGCTTATACTATTGGAAAAAAAATGTGTGAAAAATTACGAGAACTAATACCTCGGCAACAATTTGATATTCCGATTCAAGCAGCTATAGGGGCTAAAATAATATCTCGGGAAACAATAAAAGCCCTAAGGAAAGACGTTACAGCAAAATGCTATGGAGGAGACATAACCCGTAAGCGAAAATTACTAGAGAAGCAAAAAAAAGGGAAAAAGAAAATGCGACAAGTCGGTAACGTGGAAATCCCTCAGCAAGCATTTATGGCTGTTCTTAAGCTAAATGATTGAATATTAAATTTATCTTTAAAAAAA
>CENP01062822.1_pt1 | contig 11787 bp, 22 predicted proteins | sample 361281 | NCBI WGS metagenome assembly CENP01 (sample SAMEA2591122, study PRJEB7988) | marine metagenome | biome: marine biome (ENVO:00000447); feature: deep chlorophyll maximum layer (ENVO:xxxxxxxx); material: saline water (ENVO:00002010), including plankton (ENVO:xxxxxxxx) | depth 70 m
TGAACATAAGCAATACCATTTAAAATATTTTTTTTATTTTTTTTTTTCTTAGAGTAAGAACTTTTTTTGGATTTTGAAGGAATATCTTTAACTTCTTCTTTATTATCAGTTTTTTGGTTTGCCATTTTATTTTTTAAGTGGGGTTAGTTTTTTACCTGCTATAGCTATAGCCTTTCCTTTACGCGTTCGAGCATTACATCTAGTTCTCTGACCTCTTACAGGTAATTTTTTTCTATGTCTAGAACCACGATAAGAAGCTAAGTCTATTAGTCTTTTAATATTAAGTGATGTATCTCTTCTAAGATCTCCTTCTACTGTAAATTTTTTATCAATAAATTCTCTTATTTTTAAGATTTCTTCATCAGTTAATTCATTTACTCTTTTTGTTTTTTTTATTTCAAGAGATTTGCAGATTTCATTAGAGTTTTTTTCACCAATACCATATATATAGGTGAGTCCAATTCGGACTAGTTTATTTTGTGGTATGTTTACACCTGCTATACGAGCCATATATTTGAGATAAAAATTTAGCCTTTTATATAATAAGTTCTTTTAATGTCAATCGCTTAAACAGATAAGATTTGCTCTATTTTCGTTGATATTTCGTCTATTTTTCCATCACCATTGATTTCATAAAATTTTGGTTTTTTAGAATAGAAGTCTAGAACAGGTTTTGTTGTTTCCATGTAAGTGTCATATCTTTTAAGTATCGTAACTAAGTTATCATCAGATCTTTTTTCTAATAATTTTCTTTTCTCAATTCTTTTTATTATTGTTTCTTTTTTTACATTTAGAAAAAAAACAAAATCAATTTTTTGATTTGATTTAATCAATAATTTATCTAAATTTTGAGCTTGACTTAAAGACCGTGGATATCCATCAAAAATTAATTTATTCTTTTTAGCTGGATCTGAAATAACATTTTTAATTAATTCATTTACAATTTCATCAGTTGCAAAATCACCTTTTGATATAATATCCTCAATATCCTTACCTACATCAGTTTGATTTCTTACCTCATTTCTTAAAAGATCACCTGTTGAAATTTGATATAAATTAAATTTATTTACAATATTAAGTGCTTGGGTACCTTTTCCAGCTCCAGGTGGACCAAATATGATAACATTCACTTAAGTTATCTTCCAAATTTTGTTTTTTTAATTAATTGTTCGTATTGAGAACTCATTAATCTTGTTTGCACTTGAGTAACGGTATCAATAGCTACAACAACTACAATTAATACCGAAGCTCCTCCTAGATAAAAAGGTATAGGATAATTCGCTATTAAAAATTCTGGCATTAAACAAACAAGAGTGAGATATAATGCTCCAATAGTTGTAAGTCTGGTCAGAATAGTATCAATATATAATGCTGTACTCTCACCCGGTCTAATACCGGGTATAAATCCTCCATATTTTCTTAAATTTTCAGCTGTCTCGTTTGGATTAAATGTAATTGATGTATAAAAAAAAGTAAAAAATATTATACCTGATGCATATAAAATCATATAAAGCGGTTGTCCTTGAGAAAAATAAGATGATATATTTAAAAATATTTCGTTTTGTGAAACATTAAAATTAGAAAATGTTACTGGTAATAATAATAAAGCAGAGGCAAAAATTGCAGGAATCACACCAGCAGAATTTATTTTTAAAGGTAAATGAGAAGACTCACCACCATACATCTTATTACCCATTTGCCTTTTAGGATAATTAATAAGTATCTTTCTTAGAGCTCTTTCCATAAAGACTATAAATAGAATTGTAAGAACTAATAAAACAAATATTAATATTATCATAAGTGTTGAGATAGCTCCTGTTCTACCTAATTCAAATGTAGTAACTAATGCTCTTGGAATTTCAGCAACTATACCTGAAAAGATTATTAATGAAATACCATTACCTATTCCCCTTTGAGTAATTTGTTCACCTAGCCACATTAAAAATATAGTACCTGCAACAATAGTTGTAACTGTTGAAATTTTAAAAAAAATCCCTGGGCTTATAACTAAATCAGCAGATGATTCTAAACCAACCGCTAACCCATATCCTTGGACTGTTGCTAGCAACACAGTTCCATATCTTGTAATCTGTGTTATTTTCTGTCTTCCTATTTCACCTTGGGCCTTAAGATTTTTAAAATAATCAGTGACACCAGTGAGTAACTGAACTATTATTGACGATGAAATATATGGCATTATTCCAAGTGCAAATATTGCCATTCTGCTGACAGCTCCACCCGCGAATACATTAAACATTCCGAGAAGTCCTTTCTGGTTACTATCCATCATTACTTGAAGTTGCTCAGGATCTATTCCTGGAAGAGGTACAAATGTTCCCAATCTATATATTGCGAGGATAAAAATTGTAAATAAGATTCTATTTCTTAAATCGTTAGTTTGAGAAGACTCACTCATTATTTTTAGAATTTTTTATTTTTAATACACCACCGAGCTTTTCTATTTTTTCTTTTGCTGATTCAGATGAAAAATCAGCTTCTATATCTATTTTTGATTTAAGATTACCATTACCAAGGATTTTATATTTATAATATATTTTGCTAATAATATTATTTTTTTTTAAAATTTCTAAATTTATTTGATTTGAAATATCAATTCTTTTAATATCTAAAAATTTTTGAAGTTGATCTAGGTTTATTTTAGCAATTTTATTTTTATTAATTGGATTAAAGCCTCTTTTGGGTAATCTTCGATATAATGGCATTTGACCACCTTCGAAACTATTTATGGCTACTCCAGATCTAGATTTTTGACCTTTTATACCACGTCCAGAGGTCTTTCCTTTTCCTGAGCCAATACCTCTACCTAATCTCTTTTTAGAAATTTTAACTTTTACATTTGTGTTTAAAATGTTCATTACCCTCTTTTCTCAATTATCTCTGATATTTTTTTATTTCTTATTAATGATATATTCTTGGGTGAGTTTTGTTTAGAAAGAGCTTTCATACATGCTCTTATAACATTATGTGGGTTCGCTGTGCCTAGTGATTTTGCAACTATATCTTTGATACCGAGTACCTCGCAAACAGCTCTGACTGCTCCACCAGCAATTATACCTGTTCCTTTGGGCGCTGCTCTCAATTTAATTTTACCAGCTCCATCTTTTCCAAAAATATCATGATGGATCGTTCTTCCTTCTCTTAAAGGTATCTGTACTAGGTTTCTTCTAGCTAGTTCATTTGCTTTTTTTATAGCATCTGGAACTTGTTTTGCTTTAGCGTGGGCAACACCAATTTTTCCATTTTGATTTCCAACAACTACTAAAGCCGAGAATCCAAATCTTCTACCGCCTTTTACTACTTTAGTAATTCTGTTTATATGTACTAATTTTTCAACAAATTCAGTATTTTTTTCCATATTTAAAATTCCATTCCATTTTTTCTAAGTTCATCAGCCAAAATTTTTACTCTTCCATGATATTTATAAGCACCTCTGTCAAAGTAAACTTTTGTAATTTCTAGCTTTTTAGCTTTTTGAGCTATAGTTTCAGCAATTATAGTTGATAATTCTTTTTTTGTCTTTTTTTGTGATTTTAAATCTTTTGTGTTTGAAGATGCTGAAACAAGCGTGATATTTTTTTTATCATCAATTATTTGCACACTAATATTTTTAGTAGATCTATTTACACTCAATCTAAATCTTTCATTAGAAACTTTTTTTAATTTATTTCTTACCCGATATTTTTTTCTTTGTATTTTATTTAAGTTCATTATTTCTTTTTACCTTCTTTTCTTAGGATGTATTGACCCTGTTCTTTTATACCTTTTCCTTTGTATGGCTCTGGTGGCCTTATACTTTTTATTTCTGCGGCTACCATTCCAACTTGCTGTTTATCTGTACCAGAAATTTTTAAAATATTTTGTTTATCGACGGTAATCTTTACACCTTCTGGTATATTAAAATCAATATCATGACTAAAACCTAATTGGAGATTTAAAATTTTCCCCTTTAATGAAGCTCTGTAACCAACACCCGCTAATTCTAAAATTTTTTCATATCCAGCACTAGTACCAATAATAGCATTATTTATTAGACTCCTATTCATCCCCCAGAGTCTTTTTGTATTTTGGTTATTTTGTTTTGGTTTTATTGATACTTCTTTGCCATCATTAATTTTGAGATCAAATATATCTAAATCGATATTTAAAGTTTTTTTACCAAGAGGACCTTCAATATTTATCATATTACCACTCAATATAACTTTTACTTTTTCAGGAATTGTAATATTTATTTTACCTATTTTTGACATTAAAATACCTTACAAATTATTTCTCCACCAACTTTTTGTTTTCTTGCATCAATATCAGTCATAACTCCTTTTGGTGTTGATATAATTGCTATACCTAATCCATTATTTACTTTAGGTAAACTTTCTGCGCTTGAAAACACTCTTCTTCCAGGTTTTGATATTCTTTGAATTGAGCTTATTACAGGATTTCCAGAACTATATTTTAAACTTATAAGCAAATTTGACTTATTTTTGTCTGTTTTAACCTCATAATCTATTATATATCCCTCAGATTTTAAAATATTTGCAATTTTCGTTTTAAATTTTGAAGATGGTAACTCTACCTTCTTATGATTTCTCATTTGAGAGTTTTTTAACCTGGCTAACATATCTCCTATTGGATCACTTAAACTCATAATATCCTTTCTACCAACTTGATTTTACCATACCAGGAATTTTACCTTCTAGACCAAGTTGTCTTAATGCAATTCTTGATATTTTTAATTTACGATAAACACCATGCGGTCTACCGGTTATTTGACATCTATTTCTTATTCTTATCTTAGCAGAATTTCTTGGTAATTTTGATAATTTCTGCTGAGCCTTAAACCTTTCTTCAAAAGATAATTTTTTATCCATAATTATTTTTTTAAGGTTTGTTCTTTTGTTGTAATATTTTTCTGTAAGTTTTATTCTTTTATTGTTTTTATTTATTGCACTTAATTTTGCCATTAATCACCCCCGCTTTCTTTGAATGGAAAATTTAACTTTTTAAGAAGTTCAAAACTATGTTTTTTATCCATTGATTTTATCACTACCGTTATGTCTAAACCTCTAATTTTGTCTATTTTGTCAAAGTTAACTTCAGGAAAAACAATTTGTTCCTTTATACCAAAAGTATAATTTCCAAATTTATCAAATCCATTTCCATTTAACCCTCTAAAGTCTTTAATTCTAGGAAGCGCAATATTTACAAGTCTATCAATAAACTCATACATTTTATTTTTTCTTAAAGTTACTTTTAAACCAGAATTTGTATTTTTCCTTGTTTTAAAATTTGCTATAGATTTTTTAAATTTAGTGACAATAGGTCTCTGTCCAGTAATTTTTCCAAGATCTTCTTGGCATGCGTTTACTATTTTTGAATCATTCCCATCTAGACCGAGACCCATATTTATTACAATTTTCTCTATTCTTGGTCCCATATATAAATTTTTATATCCAAATTTCTCCTTTAGACTTGGATTAATATTTTTTATAATAATTTCTTTTAATCTAGGTTCCATTATTTTTTAGCCTCTTCTTTTTTATTACCATCTAAACTCTTTAAATTTGATAAATGAATAAAATTCTCTTTTGATACAATTCCACCTTTTTTTTCTTTTGTTGTTTTCACGTGTCTCTTTACAATATTAATTCCTTTAACTTTAGCTCTATTGTTCTTTCTATCAATTTCAATTACTTCACCTTCTTTTTGTTTGTCTTTTCCTGTTAATATTTTTACCTTAAGTCCTTTTTTAATCATTACAAAACCTCTGGAGCTAATGAAATTATTTTCATTTGACCCCTGCTTCTTAGTTCTCTAGTTACAGGTCCAAAAATTCTTGTACCTATAGGCTCTCCTTTTTCATCGGTTAAAACAGCTGCATTATTGTCAAATCGTACTTTTGATCCATCATTTCTATGAATACCTTTTTTTACTCTTACAACTACAGCTTTATGAACAGATCCTTTTTTCACTTTACCTTTTGGTATTGCCTCTTTAACTGCTACAACAATTGTGTCACCTATGCTTGCATATCTTCTTTTAGAACCTCCAAGTACTTTTATACACTCAATTTTTTTTGCACCAGTATTATCAGCAACAAATAGTTCTGTTTGTACTTGTATCATTTTATATCTCCAATAACCTCAAATTTTTTATTTTTAGAAAATGGTCTACTTTCTCTAATAGTAACTTTATCTCCTGTTTTAAATTTATTATTTTCATCATGTGCATTATATTTTTTTCTAGCTTTCATAACCTTCTTTAGAACAGGGTGTTGGTACTTTCTTTCAACTAAAACAGTAATTGTTTTATTTGGTTTGTCGCTTACTACTATTCCATTTAAAATTTTCTTAGGCATTTTTGGTTCCTATCATTGTTTTTAGTCTTGCAATATTTTTTTTTGTTTCATTTATTTTTGATGGACTTTTAATTTGACCGTTAACTTTTTGAAATCTAAAGTTGAAAAGATCTTTTTTAAGTTTTTGTAAAGTCTCCATCACTTGTTTATTTGTTAATTTTTTTAATTCTTTTTTTTTCATTTTAAATTCTTTTTATAAATTTACATTTAATTGGTAATTTTGCAGATGCTTTATAAAGTGCTTCTTTAGCTATTATTTCTGAAACACCGTCAACTTCGAATAATATTCTTCCAGGTTTTACTCTACATGCCCAAAACTCGGGTGATCCTTTGCCTTTACCCATTCTTACTTCTGTTGGTTTTTTTGAAACTGGTATATTAGGAAACATCCTAGTCCAGACTCTTCCTTGTCTTTTCATATGTCTTGTAAGTGCTACCCTAGCCGCCTCTATCTGTCGTGATATTATTCTTTCTGGCTGTATTGCTTTCAAACCAAATGAACCATAATTCATTACATTACATCTTGATGCCGTCCCATGAATTCTTCCCTTGTGTGCTTTTCTAAATTTAGTTCTAGTTGGCTGTAACATTTTATATCTTATTCCTTTCTTGGCTAAACTCTCTAGTGAAGATCTCGCCTTTATAAATCCAAACTTTAATACCAATTATTCCATATGTTGTTAATGCTTCTGCCTCTGAATAATCTATGTCAGCTCTAAGCGTATGTGATGGAATACTTCCCTCTCTCAGCCACTCTGTTCTTGCTATCTCATTTCCACCTAATCTTCCGCTTATTGAAACTTTTATTCCTTTCGCTCCAAGTCTTATTGCTGATTGCATGGCTCTTTTCATTGCTCTTCTATATGAAACTCTCTTTACCAATTGCTGTGCAATATTTTCTGCCACTAAATAGCTATTAGTTTCAGGTTTTTTGACCTCTTTAATATTTAAAACTACTTCATTAGACGTTTGTTTAGACAAGTTCCCTTTAATTTTTTCTATATCAGTTCCTTTTTTTCCAATTACAAATCCTGGTCTTGATGTATATATAGTTACAAAACATTTTTTAGTTGTTCTTTCTATCATTACTTTAGAAACTCCTGAGTTAACCACATTTTTTTTGATATATTGTCTTATTCTAAAATCTTCAATTAGGTTATTACCAAAATCCTTTTTTTTTGCATACCAAACAGAGTCCCATCCTCTGTTTATGCCCAATCTAAGTCCTACTGGATTAACTTTTTGTCCCATGACTCTCCGTTTGTTTCGATAGTTCTGTTAAAATTATAGTTAAGTTAGAATAAGGTTTCATTATTTCTGCCGCTCTTCCTTTTGCTCTTGCCCTAAATCTTTTCATCACAACCTGTTTTCCACAATATGCTTCTTTAACAATCAATTTATCTATATCATATTGATAATTATTTTCTGCATTAGCTATTGCAGAAGAAATTGTTTTCTTAATATCTTTTGATATTCTTTTATCAGAAAAAGATAAATTTTTTATCACTATATCTACCTTTTTACCTACAATAGACTTAAGTATTGGATTCAATTTTTTTGTACTTGATCTTACATTTTTATTAACTGATTTAACAATTTTAGTGTCTATTTTTTTTTTAAGTTTTGACATTATTTTTTAGCACCTCCCTCAACTTTTGCTTTTTTATCAGCTGGTGTGTGTCCAAAAAACTGCCTTGTTGGTGCGAATTCTCCAAGTTTGTGTCCAACCATATCTTCAGATATTGTAATGGGAATAAATTTTTTACCATTATAAATTAAAAAACTTAAACCTACAAAATCTGGAATAATTGTTGATTTCCTAGACCAAGTTTTAATTGGTTTTTTTATTGGATCATTTTTCAATTTTTCAACTTTCTTAATTAAACTTTCTTCTACGTAAGGTCCTTTCCATACTGATCTAGCCATAATTATGATCTCTTCTTCTTTCTTCTTCTTATTATAAATTTGTCTGTTCTTTTATTATCTCTTGTTTTAAGTCCTTTGGCTGATTGGCCTGTTGGAGAAACGGGGTGTCTACCACCAGCAGATTTACCTTCACCACCACCATGTGGATGATCAACAGGATTTTTTACCACTCCTCTAGTATGTGGCCTTATTCCTAGCCATCTAGATCTTCCGGCTTTTCCAATTTTAATATTTTTTTGATCAGGATTTGACAAAACTCCAATGGTTGCCATTGAATTTGAATTAATTTTCCTTACTTCTCCTGATGTCATTTTTATAATTGAGTAATTGCCGTCAATCCCCGATATAGAAACAGATGTTCCAGCAGACCTTGCAATTTTTCCGCCACCGCCTGGATTTATTTCTACGTTATGTATATCTATACCCACTGGTATATCTTTAAGGGGCAAACAATTACCAATTTTTATCTCAGATTGTGAACCGTTTTGAATTTTATCTCCTGTTTTTATATCTCTCGGTGATAAATGGTAACATCTCTCTCCATCAGCATATTTAACAAGCATAATATGACATGATCTATTTGGATCATATTCTATTCTTTCAACTTCAGCGAGTATGTTTAATTTCTTTCTATAAAAATCTATTTTTCTATATTTATGCTTATGACCTCCACCATGGTTTCTAGAAGTAATTCTACCGTAATTATTTCTTCCTTTCGATGAATTGTTTGGTGAGGTTAAAGCTTTAAATGGTTTACCTTTCCATAAGCCATCTCTGCTTACTAGTATAGTTCCTCTTGTTGATTTAGTATAAGGTTTAAAGGTTTTGAGAGCCATATTTTAAATTCCAGTTGTTAGATCAATATTTTGACCTTTTTTTAGTGTTATTATTGCCTTTTTAAATCCTTTTACTCTAACTTTTTTTCCTCTTGTGGTTTTAATTCTAGGTTTCTTATTTATAATATTAACTTTCACGACATCTACTTTAAAAATTTTTTCGATATTTTTTTTTAAATTTTTTTTATTAGCCTTTGAGTGAACTTTAAAAATTATTTTATTTTGATCTGATAAATTTGTAGATTTTTCAGTAACAAATGGTGATATAATTTTATCGTATAGATGTATTTTTTCCATTTTTAATATCTTTTTTCTAATTCTTTTATCGAAGTTTCTGTAAAAATTACTTTTTTAAATTTAGCTAAATCGTAAGCACTAAAATGATTTGTATCCGTTATTTTTATATTTGGTATATTTCTTACTGACTTTAGAATATTATCTTTAGATTTCTTATCAGCAATAATGATAGCATTTTTAGCTTCAAATTTTTTGAGTATGTTATTCATATCTTTTGTTTTTAATATTTTATTTTGAAAATCATCAAAAATAATTAAATCATTTAATTTTTTTTTTTTGGTTAATAGCGAAACAATACTTAGTTTTTTTTCACTTTTGTTAAGCTTTCTTTTTTTATAATTAGACTCTCCTTTTGGACCATGTGCAATACCACCACCTACAAAAATTGGAGCTTTTTTACTAGCATGTCTAGCGTTACCTGTACCTTTTTGAGCATATATTTTTGAGGTAGATCCAGTAATTTCATTTTTTTGTTTTGTTTTTGCTTTTCTCCCTTTGTAATTTGCATTTGTTTTATACAAAACGTTGCTTACAAGTTTATTATTAATTTTAGCATCTAAAATTTTCTCTGAGATATCTATTGACACTTTTTTACCTTCAACACTTAATTTATCAATTTTCATAGATTATTTTTTCTTTTCTTTATTTTTTTTTGCTTTTTCTTGGATTTCTATTTTTTCATCCATTGACAATTTTCTTATATTTTTAATTGATTTTTTAATTAAAACTTCTGAGTTTTTTGAGCCTGGTATTGAGCCTTTTAAATAAATTAGCTCGTTATCCATGTCAGTTTTAATAATTTCAAGATTTTGCATGGATCTTATTTTATTTCCCATGTGTCCTGCCATTTTTTTTCCTTTAAAAACTTTTCCTGGGTCCTGATTTTGTCCTGTTGAACCATGAGCTCTGTGGGAAATAGATACTCCATGCGATGCTCTCAATCCACCAAAATTATGTCTTTTCATTGCACCTGCAAAACCTTTTCCGATAGTTTTTGATCGTACATCTAAAAATTTTATATCTTTAAAAATTTCTATTCCAAATTCGTTACCTTCTTTGTATTGTTCAAGATCCTTTACTCTAAATTCTTTTAAGATTTTCTTAGCTTCTGTATTTTTTTTTGTGAAGTAACCTTTTAATGACTTTGATAGTTTTGAACTTTTGATTTTACCAAATCCTAGTTGTATTGCTTTATACCCTCTATGATCCTCGTTTATTAACTGAATAACTCTACCTTTTTCAACTTTTAACACAGTTACTGGAACTGATTGACCTGTTTTAAAAAACTCTCTTGTCATGCCAATTTTTTTTCCAATCAATCCTATTTCGCTCATTATATTTTAATCTCCACATCAACACCTGATGCTAGATCTAATTTCATCAATGCTTCAACTGTTGCAGGCGTTGGCTCAATTATATCTATTAATCTTTTGTGAGTTCTAGTTTCAAATTGTTCTCTACTTTTTTTATCAATATGGGGTGACCTCAGAACCGTGTATCTTTCTTTTTTTGTTGGCAATGGTATTGGCCCTTTAATATTTGCACCTGTTCTTTTTACAGTATTCACAATCTCCTCTGTAGATTGATCTAAAACCTTATTGTCATATGCTCTTAATTTTATTCTGATGTTCTGTTTTTCCATAATTAACCAGTTTTTTTCGTTACTTCATCTTGAACATTTTGTGGAACTTTATCGTAATGATCAAAAAACATTGAATATTGAGCTCTTCCTTGAGACATTGACCTTAGATTATTAATATATCCAAACATATTAGCTAAAGGTACCATTGCTGTTATTACAGTTGCATTTCCACGTTGTTCTTGAGTATTTATTTGTCCTCTTCTGCTATTCAAATCACCAATTACATCTCCCATATAATCCTCTGGAGTTACTACTTCTACTCGCATGATAGGTTCTAATAATTTTAAAGTTGCTTTTGTGCACGCTTCTTTAAAGCATTGTCTTGATGCTAGTTCAAAAGCTAATACACTCGAGTCAACATCGTGATGTAGTCCGTCAACAATTGTTACTCTGTAGTCTATAAGAGGAAATCCAGCTAAAATTCCACCATCCGCTATAGTTTCAACGCCTTTTTCAACACCTGGTATAAACTCTTTGGGTATTGCACCACCTTTAATTTTACTTTCTATTTCTCTACCTTTTCCAGGTTCTAAAGGTTCAACAATTAACTTAACTCTAGCAAATTGTCCTGCTCCACCGCTTTGTTTTTTATGAGTATAATCATTTTCTGCGGTTGATAGAATAGTTTCTCTGTAAGCGACTTGCGGAGCTCCAACATTTGCTTCCACTTTAAATTCTCTTTTCATTCTATCTACAATTATATCTAAATGTAA
>CENP01036465.1_pt1 | contig 11784 bp, 9 predicted proteins | sample 361281 | NCBI WGS metagenome assembly CENP01 (sample SAMEA2591122, study PRJEB7988) | marine metagenome | biome: marine biome (ENVO:00000447); feature: deep chlorophyll maximum layer (ENVO:xxxxxxxx); material: saline water (ENVO:00002010), including plankton (ENVO:xxxxxxxx) | depth 70 m
GTTAAAGCATTAGAGAAAATTTATAATAATGGCCATCTAAAAAAAGGATTTAAACCAGTAAATTGGTGTGTCAAAATCCAGTCTGCGTTAGCAGAAGCAGAAGTTGAATACAAAGAAAAAGAGTCAACTGCTATAGACGTAAAATTTAAAATTACGTCATCAAGCAGTTTAGAGAAAATTTTTGGTATTAAAAATTTAAGTGCCGAAACTTTTATTGTCATTTGGACAACTACCCCATGGACACTCCCATCAAATAGATCAGTGGCAATAAAAAAAGACCTAATTTATGTTTTAGTTTCAGATGGAAAAGAAAATTATATCATTACAGAAAATCTTTTAAAAAAATTTAAAGAACGTACAGAATTAAATTTAAAAAAAGTAGCTGAATGTTTTGGTGAAAAATTAATTAATTTAGAGGCACAACACCCGTTTTTAAATGCAAAAATTAATGTAATTCATAGTGACCACGTGACTGATGATTCAGGGACAGGCTGTGTACATATTGCGCCTGCTCATGGTTTAGAAGATTTTGAGTTAGGAAAGAAGCACAATTTAGAAGTAATTAATCCAATTCAAAGTAACGGTGTCTTTTCAGGTTTACCAAAGGAGCTGAATGGGATTCATGTATATAAACTTGATGAACATGTGATTAATATATTAATTAAAGAGAAAAGATTATTAAGTGAAAATAAATTTAAACACTCATATCCGCACTGTTGGAGAACAAAAACACCTCTAATTTATAGAGCAACCCCACAATGGTTTGTTTCAATGCATAAGAATGACTTATTAGAAAAAACCTTGAATAAATTAACCGATATAAATTGGATGCCTTCATGGGGTGAAGCAAGAATTCAAGGAATGCTGTCAGATAGACCTGACTGGTGTATTTCAAGACAAAGAAAATGGGGTGTACCTATTACTATGTTAATAAATAAAAAAACTGGAGAGCCTCATTCAAACTCTTCTATTATATTTTCCAGAGTTGTAAAACTAGTCGAAGAATATGGTATTGAAAAATGGTTTGATATAAAGATTGAGGAATTAATTGATAATCCTGAAGATTATGAAAAAGTAACAGATACGTTAGATGTGTGGTTTGATTCAGGATCTTCACATGCAGCTGTTCTTGAAAAAAACCATGATCTCGAGTTTCCTGCAGATTTATATTTAGAGGGTTCAGATCAGCATAGAGGTTGGTTTCAATCATCTCTTCTAACCTCAGTTGCTATTAGCGACTCAGTGCCATACAAGACTGCAATGACTCATGGCTTTACTGTTGATGCAAAAGGAAACAAAATGTCTAAGTCAAAAGGTAATGTCATTGCACCACAAAAAATTATTGATAGGTTTGGATCTGATATTTTAAGATTATGGGTAGCTTCAACTGACTCATCCTCAGAGATGAACGTTTCCGAGGAGATATTAAATAGAACATCCGATAAATATAGGAAAATTAGAAATACATTAAGGTTTTTGTTATCAAACATTTCCGATTATGATAATGAAAAATTTTCTCATGAGACTATTACCGTTGAGCTAGATAAATGGATCATTAAAAAAGCTGTTGAAACTCAAAAAGAGGTTCAAAGACACTATGAACAATATAATTTTCATTTGCTAACTCAGGTAATTCACGGATTTTGTGTTAATGAACTAGGTGCCTTCTATTTGGATGTTATTAAAGACAGACAATATACTTGTAAAAAGAATTCAAAAGAAAGAATTTCTGCTCAGCAATCAATGTATTTTCTTACAAAGATGCTTTTAACATGGATAGCACCAATATGTCCGCACACAGCTGAAGAGGCTTGGCAACATATACCAAAAAATAATAGAGGATCTATTTTTTTAAACAATTGGTTTGATCTGGATATTAATAATCTTGCTCAATGTAGTATTTCTGAAAGTAATTGGAATGATATTTTAGAGGTAAAAAAAGCTGTATCTAAAGCACTTGAAGAAAAAAGAACTGAAAATTTAATAGGTTCATCTTTAGACGCTGATATAATAATTTACTGCTCAAGAGATTTATATAATACTTTAAATGCATTAAATGGGGAGCTAAAATTTATTTTTATTACCTCAAATGCATCCTTAAAAAGCATTGATGAAAAAGAATCATCAAATAATATTTCAATAAATAATCATTTACTCGCAATAGATATTAAAAATTCTAACAACAAAAAATGTGAAAGATGCTGGCATAAATGTAAAACTGTTGGAATAAATAAAAAGTATGGAAATATTTGTCATAGATGTATTACGAATGTATATGGTGAAGGTGAAATTAGAATAAATGCTTAAAAGAAACATAATAATTTTAATAATAATAATCTTTTCGTTTTTTTTTGATCTATTAACAAAAAATTATGCTTTAAATCATTTAATTATTAATCATTCATTATCAATAAATAATTTTTTAAATTTTACACTTGCATTTAATTATGGTGCAGCCTTTAGTTTTTTAAGTGATGCCGGCGGATGGCAGCGTTGGTTTTTTATAGCATTTAGTTTTATAGTTATTATTATTATTAGTTATATGATGATTTACGATGATAACTCACCTTATATAGCTTTTAGCTTTGTTATAGGCGGAGCATTAGGGAATCTAAATGACAGAATTATTTACGGCTATGTAATTGATTTTATTGAAGTTTACTATAATACTTTTTATTGGCCGATATTCAATATTGCAGATGTTGCAATTTCAATAGGAGTTATATTATTGTTACATAATATAATTTTTAATAAAAAAAAGATAAGATGAATATTATTTTGGCAAACCCAAGAGGATTTTGTGCAGGCGTAGATAGAGCTATTGAAATAACTAACAAAGCATTAGATATTTTTGGAGCTCCAATATACGTAAAGCATGAAATTGTTCATAATAAATATGTTGTGGATGAATTAAAAGAAAAAGGTGTAATTTTTATCGAGGATGTGAAAAAGATCCCGCACCATTCAATATTGATCTATAGTGCTCATGGTGTTTCAGAAAAAATTATCCAAGAGTCAAACGAAAGAAATTTACAAGTATTTAATGCAACATGTCCTTTAGTCACTAAGGTACATATGGAAGTTGCAAGATTGTCAAAAAAAAGAATAAATACTATTTTGATTGGACATAAAGGTCATCCTGAAGTTGAAGGAACTATCGGTAGATATAAACCATCATCAAAATCAAAAATTATTTTAGTTGAAAATGAAGATGATGTAGAAAATCTTAAATTTGATATAAATGATGAAATTGCATATGTAACCCAAACTACTTTATCGATAGACGATACTTTAAATATAATTAATGCAATTAAAAATAAATATAATAATGTTATTGAACCTGCTAGAGGAGACATATGCTATGCAACAACAAATAGACAAACTGCAGTTAAAGATCTCACTGAAAAATGTGATATTATTTTTGTTGTAGGTTCAGAAAATAGTTCTAACTCTAATAGATTGAAAGAAATCTCAACAAGGGCCGGTGTTCCCGCTTACCTTTTGGATTGCGCAGATGACTTAGATGTAAAATGGTTATCTAATAAAAAAAATATAGGTCTTACTGCTGGAGCTTCTGCACCTGAAATTCTTGTTGAATCTATTATAAATAAGTTAAAAGGGTTTGGGGCGCTAAATGTAATAAATTCTGAGGGCGTAGAGGAAAATATAACCTTTAAAATACCAAAAGAGTTAGTAATAGAAAATTAAATTACTTACGACCCAGCAACTGCAAAATAAACAGTTAACACGCAAATAATAATACCCAAAGATAATGCAATAATTCTAAAAATATCCATACCGTCTCCTTTTAATTTATAATATTTTGACACAAATAGTTACCTTTTTAAATTAAAATATTTTATATCAATCAAAAGGCATTAATTTATCAGCTTATTTACTATTTTTGCAGAAGGTAAAGCTGCGAGAATGCCATATCTATAATGCCCAAAATTGTATATTACCCTTGAATTATTGGAATCAAGACAAACATAAGGTTCATCTTGGTTTGAATAAGGCCTAAAGCCATAAGTTTGCTTTAAGCTCAAAATGTCAAATTTATCTAAAAAGATATCAGATAAGGGTTTTATTAAATAATCTTTTGCCGACTCTGTTACACCTTCTTCAAAACCAACATCTTCTAATGTGCTACCAATAATTACTTCATTATTTTTTTTTTGAAGAATATAATAATTTTCATAAATCAAAATATTTTCTATCAATTTTTTTTTACTCTTTATATGTAAGAGCTGGCCTTTTATAGGTTTTAATTTAATATTCTCTTTATCTAAAATATTTTTACTCCATGCGCCTGCAGAGATTATTATATAATCATAAGAAATACTTTTTTTATTTTTTAAAAATAAATCTAATTTTTCTATTTTTTCTCCGCTAAATCTTACTCCATCTTTTAATAATAAATTTTTAAGAAAGATTATGAACTTTTCGGGATTAATTACATTAACATCTGAAATTTTTAAAAAATCCTTGTGATATTCTTTTATATTTCTTTCAATAGTATTTACATTTTTATTATTAAATTCTGATTTAATATCTTTTCTATCCTCATACCATTTTTTCGCTAGATCTATTTTTTTTCCAAATAATAATAAATCTTTTTTTTCAAAGCCAATCTTGTCTTGTTCTTTTTTAGAGAAATAATTAAAAAATAAATTATATTCTTTGTGGCCAGAAATACAAAGGTCTTGCATATTTTTTTTATTTTCCCATGGGTTGATTGGAAAAAGTATGCCTGCAGCAGATTTAGAAGCTTGTCCTGATCTTTGACTTTCTATTACTGTTATTTTGCATCCAGATTTTCTAAGTTCATATGCAGTTACTAAACCTACTATTCCTGAGCCAATGATTAAACACTCTGTCATTTTCTAACCAACGTTCCTATACCTTCGTTTGTAAATATCTCTAGTAAAACAGAATGTTGAATTCTTCCATCTACTATATGTGCTGTTTTCGTACTATTATTTAAAGCATTAAGACATGCACTTATTTTAGGTAGCATTCCTCCAGTTATAACATCTGATTTAATTAGACTTTCAATTTCTTTAGCATTTAAAGAAGAAATTAGTTCCTCTTCTTTATCCAAAACACCTGCTTGATTTGTTAAAAATATTAATTTTTCTGCTGACATATGCGAAGCTATGGCGCTTGCAGCTGAATCTGCATTTATATTAAAAATATCATCATTTTCATCAAATCCTAGGGGCGCAATTACCGGTATATAATTTGATGTCATAAGATCATACAAATAATTTGAATCTACATCTATAATTTCTCCAACATAACCATAATCTTTATCATTTGATGTGTATTTCTGTACTTTAATGACATCATTCTTATCCTTAGCAACGCCTATTGCATTACCTCCATTATGATTTATAAGACTTACTATTTCTTTATTAACTAAATTTGTTAATGTATCAGCAACTATCTCTATAGTTTTAGTATCTGTTACTCTAATTCCATCTTTAAAATTTCTTTCTATTCCAACTTTTTTTAACTGTTCATCAATTTGCGGGCCTCCCCCATGAACAACAACTACATTAATGCCAACCTGTTTCATTAAAGCTATATCTCTAGCAAAGCTATTTTTAAGATTATTATCGGTCATGGCAGCACCACCATATTTCACTATACATATCTTCTTAGAAAATTTTTGTATATATGGAAGTGCTTCGGTTAGTATTTTTATTACTTGCTCTGCTTCATTTTGTTTCATTTGGTATCTCTAATGATGAATCTATTTTAAAAATTTCTTTTATAAAAATATCTTGAATACTTTTTAGCATTTCTTCTGATTTGGCCTCAAACCTCATAACTAAACAAGGCGTCGTATTTGAAGCCCTTATTAATCCCCACCCACTCTCAAAGTCTGCTCTGACACCATCAATTTTCGTAATTTCAGCATCTTTGATAATTGCAGAGCAAGAGAATTTTTCCATAAATTCATGCTGAAAGCCATCTTTATCGACCGGTATATTTATTTCTGGAGTAGAATAGGATTTAGGTAATTCCTTGAATATTTCACTACTTGTTTTATTATTACTCGAGACAATTTCTAGCATTCTAAGTCCAGCATATATTCCATCATCAAATCCATACCATCTATCTTTAAAAAAGATGTGCCCTGACATCTCTCCTCCTAAAATGGCACTTGTTTCTTTCATTTTCATTTTTATGTAAGAATGCCCAGTTCTGCATATAACTGGAATACCTTCATATTCTTTTACAATATTTGCAAGATCTTTTGAAGATTTAACATCATATACAATTTTTTCATTTTTATTCGTTGATAAAATATCTTTTGCATAAACCATCATTTGTTTATCTGGCCATAACACTTGACCCAAGTTATCAATAATTAAACATCTATCACCATCTCCATCAAATGCGATACCAATATCACAACCATCTTCTTTAACACAAGAAATCAAATCTTTTAAATTCTTTGGATCACTAGGATTTGGATGATGATTTGGGAAATTGCCATCGACGTCACAGTATAAATCTATAACCTCATGTCCTAATTTCCTATATGCTTCTAAAGCAATAGGACCAGCTGCCCCATTACCAGCATCAATTGCAACCTTTAATTTTTTGTTTATATTTATATCTTTTAATAATTCGTCTATATAAATATTATCAATTTTAATATTTTCTAACTTCGCATTGTGATTTTTTTTGGACTGAATATAGTTTTTTAATTTTATGTTTTCATAAATTTTTTGTATTTCATTGCCTGCAAGGGCATGACCATCCATAATTATTTTTAAGCCATTATAATCTTTTGGATTATGACTACCGGTTATTATAATCCCCGAATTTAGTTTAAAATAGTTAACAGCATAATATAATAAAGGTGTTGGAACTTGACCAATATCAATTATGTCTTTTCCGCTTTCTAAAAAACCTTCTATTAGAGCGTTTGACAATGTTTCACTAGATAATCTTCCATCTCTACCAATTACAATTTTATCATTTTTATTTTTATAAATTACAGATAATGCCTTTGCAATTAACTTGACTGTCTTATTATTAAGCTCGTGATCGTAAATTCCTCTGATATCATATGCCTTAAAAATATTTTTTGGTAGATTCATTATTATTTTTTTCCACTATGGCCAAAGCCACCTGTTGATCTTTCAGTCAGATCAAATTCCTCTACAAAACTATATTCTATATTTATAACTGGAATTAACATAAATTGAGCTATTCGATCTCCAGGATTAATAATAAAACTTACTTTGCTGTTGTTAAATAGAGAGACCATTAACTCTCCTTGATAATCAGAATCTATTAAACCAATAGAATTTCCAAGTATAATTCCATGTTTGTGACCAAGTCCTGATCTTGGTAAAACTATTCCAGCAAAATCTTTGTCTTCAATAAAAAAAGCTAAGCCTGTAGGAATCAAAGTTGTACTTTGTGGTGAAAGCACAACATCACTATCTACACATGCCCTTAAATCTATAGCAGCTGAACCTTCAGTTGCATATTCTGGCATTGGTATAGAATTATTTATTTTAGAATTTAGAATTTTTACTTGTACTTTCTTCTTCATACTTTATTTTCCTAATTATAGATATTTGATATTTCTTCAACAAACTCAATAGCAAGGTCTTTCTTATTTTTTAATTTTAAAGTTTTTTCTAAACCTTCTCCCCAATATAAAGTTATTGAATTATTTTCGTTATCAATACCGTCATCAAAACTTACTTTGTTAGCAGCAATAACAGAAACTTTTTTATCTTTTAATTTTTTTAAAGCATTTATTTTTAATTCATTAGTTTCTGCTGCAAAACCAATAGAAAAAACATTATATTTTTCGACTATGGTTTTCAATATATCTATATTTTTGGTAAATTCCAATTTAATTGGCTCATCACTTTTAATTTTTTTTTCTGATAAGTTTTTGATAGCAAAGTCTGAAACTGCAGCAACAGAAACAAAAATATCACAATTTGGAATATTGTCTTCTACAGATGAAAGCATATCTTTAGCGCTTTTTACCTCTATGGATTTTATTTCATCATATTCTTTATAATTACAAGGTCCTTTAATCAAAGTAACCTCGGCATCCTGATTGAAGAAAGCATTTGCTATCTCACAACCCATCATTCCAGAACTTCTATTTGATAAATATCTTATTGGGTCAATATACTCAATTGTTGGGCCAGCAGTAATTACTATTTTTTTTCCTTTAAATAGCTTTGATTTTTTTTTTACTAAATTTTGTATGTCCTCAAATATATTTATTGGCTCCTTCATTCTTCCTGAGCCTATATCCCCACATGCTTGACTTCCAAATTCAGGGCCAGAAAAAATAATACCTCTTTTTTTTAATGTGTCATAGTTTTCTTGTGTGGCTTTATTATTCCACATGTTTTTGTTCATACTTGGTGATAAAACAATTCTTTTATCAAATGCAAGACATGTTGTCGTAAGAAGGTCGTCTGCCCTACCGAACGTAAGTTTAGACATAAATTCTGCCGTTGAAGGGGCCACTAATATAATGTCAGCCCATTTTGCTAGGTCTATGTGAAGCATTGGGCTCTCTTTTACTATTGTATTATATTGATAAACCTTACTATTTGTTAAAGTTTCAAATGTAAGTGGTGTTATAAAGTCTTCTGCAGTTCTTGTCATTATCACTTTAACATCAAAATTATTTTTCATTAACAATCTTGCGATCTCTGCTGATTTATAAGCAGCTATCCCACCCGTAACGCCTAAAATTATTTTTATTTTTTGACACATTCTTGAGATTGTACAAGATTTCGAGATATCTTTTGCAATATATTTATTAAATAATCAATATCAGATAATTGGTGATCAACAGTCAAAGATATCCTTAGTCGTGACTTTCCTTCTTCTACTGTTGGCGGTCTGATAGCAGGAATATAAATTCCGCTTTTGAAAAGCTGATCACTTACATATAAAGCATCTTTACTGCTCCCTACTAATAATGCTTGAATCTGTGAATTACTTTTTAAAGATGTAAATCCTGATTTTTTTATATTTTTTTTATAGTAGCTTATTAATGAAAATAGCTTTTCTCTTCTCCAGTTTTCTTTAGAAATAATTTTTAAAGATTTTCTTGTAGCCTCCACTGCATTAATAGGTAGCGATGTGGAATAAATATAGCTTCTTGCTTTTTGTAGAACATATTCAACATGGTCTTTCTTCCCTGAAAAAAAAGCCCCAAAAGTACCGATTGCTTTTCCAAATGTCCCAGTAACAAAAATATTTTCTTTATTATTTAAAGAATTTTTATAAATAAGACCTCTACCATATTTTTCGAATATACCAATAGAATGTGCTTCATCAATTAAAAGCGATGCATCATATTTTTTAGCTAGCGTACTCATCTTTTTTATATTTGGTGTATCGCCATCCATACTAAATAAGGAATCACTTACAACTAAATTATTTTTTCCCTTAGTACCTATCAACATTTCTTCTAAGTTCTTACAGTCATTATGATTATATCTTTTGAAATTTGCTCTTGAAGTTAATGAACCATCGATTAAAGAAGCATGATTTAATTTATCAGAAATAATATTATCACCCCTAGAAACGAGTGATTTTATCACCCCAAGATTTGCTTGATAACCTGTAGAAAATAATAACGTTTTTTCTTGTCCTAAAAAATTTGATAATTCTTCTTCTAATTTAAAGTGCGATTTGGTATATCCTGAAATTAATGCTGAAGAGCTTGTACTATAACCATGATTGTCCAAAGCCTTTTTTGCGGAGTTTATAATCCTTTTATCATTAGATAACGACAGATAATCATTACTCGCAAAAGATAATAGCTCTTTATTTTTATAAACAAAAATATGTGAGTTTCCAGAATCTTTTACTTTTCTAACTCTAAAACCATTAGATAGCTTAATCTCTTTAAGCTTTGTTTTAATTTTATTTTTCAAATTTATCTATAAAAATTAATTAATTAATTTTAAATTATGAATATTGTGCTTTTTTTCTGTATCTTTTCTTTTGCTACTTCTAAATTTTTCAGTTTTTTTATTGGTACCCTCAATATTCATGCCTAGCTTACTAAATAATTCTCTATCTTTTTCAACTTCTACGTTCGGTGTTGTCAACAGTTCTTCACCGTAAAATACTGAATTCGCTCCAGCATAAAAACATAACGCCTGCATTGATTCTGACATTGATTCTCTACCAGCGGATAATCTTACATAAGTTTTAGGCATCATAATTCTTGTTACGGCAATAGTTTTAACAAATTCTAATTCATCAATTTTTTCATTTTCATATAATCTTGTACCCTCAATCTGTACTAGCATATTAATTGGAACTGACTCTGGGTGCTCCTCAAGATTTGCAAGCTCTATTAAAAGCTTTGCTCTATCTTCTAGAGATTCTCCCAAACCTAAAATGCCACCTGAACAAACTTTTATCCCAGAACTTCTTACATATTTCAGAGTATTTAATCTATCTTGATAATTCCGTGTGCTAATAACTTTTGCATAATGTTCTCTTGATGTATCTAAGTTATGGTTATAATAATTAAGACCAGACCTAGATAATCTATTTGCTTGATCTTCAGAAAGCATGCCCAGTGTAACGCAACTTTCCATTCCAAGATTATGAACCACATCTATCATTTTTATAACTCTATCTATATTTTTATTGCTTGGTCGTCTCCAAGCAGCACCCATACAAAACCTTGTCGAACCCTGATCACGAGCAATTTTAGCCTGCTTTTCAACCTCCTCTAACGACATTAAAGGCGTTGCTTCGATGGGATTATCGCTATGTATGCTTTGTGAACAATAACCGCAATCTTCAGGGCAACCACCGGTTTTAATTGATAATAAAGTACAAACCTGAACAGTGTCTTTTTTATGATTTTTTATATGGCTATTATGTGCTTCAAATAACAATTCATTAAACGGCATATTAAAAAGATTTAAAACTTCTTTTAATTTCCAATTATTTCTAATTTTCTTCATATTAAATACTCCCCATAAATCCCCAAAAAAATTAGTAAACCAATATATTGATTATTTTTAAAAGCCATTATACAAAATTTCGGGACTCTTTTATTTATTAATACTTGATTATACACACCTATGAGGATAGCAAGAATAAGAAATAGATAAAATATGGAGCCATATTCTTTTAAATAACCAATGTATATAAATATTGTAAAGAAAACGAATTGTAAAAAGCCAATTATTATTTTATCGTTATTTCCAAATAAAATGGCAGTTGAATTTATGCCTATTTTCAAATCATCATCTTTATCTGCCATAGCATACATCGTATCAAACATAATCACCCATATTAACGTCGCAAAAAAGAAAATCCATGCTATTAAATCAGGAATTTCATTTTTAATACTAGTAAATGCCATTAGCGTAGATATGGCAAATGTAAAGCCAAGAAAAATTTGCGGTGCTTTCAAAAATCTTTTTGTAAGTGGATAAAAAATAATTGACATAATCGCAATTAAAGCTAGAAAAATAGTTTTCAAATTTAAAAATGCAAGAAGGCTTAAATTAATTAATGATAATAATATGAAAATTAAAAATATTTCTTTTTTATTTATTAAATTTGACGCATACGGTCTGTCTTTTGTCCTTGAAACCTTACTATCAAAGTCTCTATCAAAAAAATCATTAATAACGCATCCAATAGATCTACTAGTAATTACACCAATTAGAAAAATTAGACTTACGTAATTATAAATACTTCCATCATTAGAAGATGCAATTACCCAAAATGGGGGCCATAATAAGA
>CENP01223629.1_pt1 | contig 11784 bp, 14 predicted proteins | sample 361281 | NCBI WGS metagenome assembly CENP01 (sample SAMEA2591122, study PRJEB7988) | marine metagenome | biome: marine biome (ENVO:00000447); feature: deep chlorophyll maximum layer (ENVO:xxxxxxxx); material: saline water (ENVO:00002010), including plankton (ENVO:xxxxxxxx) | depth 70 m
AAAGCAAAATGGAATGGTGACGTTAAAATAGATGATCACTATGAACTTACTACAAGTCAAAATGACCTTCACGGTTATGATATCCTACTAATTACAAGAACTCAACCTACTCCAATTATGAGGTCTCGTGCTGACTCAAGTATAAAGATTAACAGTTTTTCTTTTAATACAAATAAAAGGACAAAAACTTTTAATATGTATATTTTAAAAAATTGGAAATAATTATTTTTTTTTGCTTATTAAATCAAATAAATCTTGAAAGAATCTTTTAATTTTTTTAAATATACTTCGAAAATCTAAACTTATTTTATGTTGTTTATTTATGAAATATAAATTTCTAGCATAAATAAATAATCCCGTTGCTTGTCCCATTATAAAAACTGGATCTTTTCTATGGATGGCATAAATCAATAATGTAATACCCCCTAAAATACTAAAAAACCAAAAGCCTAATGGAATAATACTTTTCTTATTTATTTCACTATAAATCCATTGCAAAATAAACCTAGCAGAAAAAAAAATTTGCCCCAAAAACCCTATAATTAGCCAGCCTAAACTTATCTCCATGATTACTTCTCCTTACCCTTTAAATCTTTACTTGTTTTAATTAATATAGGCCAAACAGACCTTTTCCTTAACCAAATTACACCATATAAATCATTAATTCCTACTAAAAATCTTTGGAAATTAGAATATTTTGATACACCACTTCCTCTAGGTCTATGATTAACTGGGATTGACACTATTTTTCCTTTAAAGGAATTAAATAAAAAAGGCAAAAACCTATGTATATGGTTAAAAAATGGAAGTAGAAGAAAATCTTTTTTTCTAAATAATTTTAATGCGCAACCTGTATCTGGAGTATTATCATTTAATAGTAGTCTTCTGATCTGAAAAGCTAATCTTGATGCTATCCTCCTTGCTCTAGTATCTATCCTGTTTACTCTATTTCCTATAACCATCATAAAATCAACTTTTTCATCAAAATATTTAATTAACCTAAGTATGTCTATGGGGTCGTTTTGACCGTCTCCATCTAATGTTATAATGTATTCATTTTTTGCATGGATAATACCTGTTTTCAAGCCAATGCTTTGTCCATACTTTTTTTTATGGCTAATAACTATTATGTTTTTTCTCATTTCCTCTAATACTTTGAGGCTACTATCATCTGATCCATCATTCACTACGATTATCTCATAATTGATTTTACTTTTTAAAACGCTCCTTATCTCTTCTATTAAATTAGTTATATTATTTTGTTCATTATAAATAGGAATTATTATAGAAATTTTTCTTATCATTTATTTTTTTTTATCTCATCTAAGTTTTTTTTTATACTTTTATATTCTAAGCTATTTTCATCAATTAGGCTCAGTAATTTTTCATAATAACTTTTTGATAGATTATAATCTTTTAAATAAAAATTATAATCAGCTATAACTAGGAGAGCTGTAATATCATCTGGTTTTCTAATCAATATTTCATTAAAAAGATCTATAGTCTTTTGACTAAGATTTTCTTTTTCCAAGATTAATCTAGTGTTAGCTTCACCTAATAAAAAATCTATATCTGATGAATCTATTTTTCTGCCCATTTCAAAAACATTAAGAGCACCATCAATATCTAAGGAAAAATATTTTAATTGTGCTAGCTTTTTTATTAATTCAATTTGATAAGGATCGTCTTTCAATTTTTCTTCTATTTTATTAACAAGAGTAGCTATGGTTTCCGGATTAATTTTATTTGCATCCTTAATATTAAGATTGTTTACAATTTTGTTACCTATATCCTCTCCAATCCAATAATTACTTACATAAAGATAAATAATCAATACAGTTATAAAAGTAGATAAAAAATATAAAACGTATACGGTCTTATTTTTTTTATTCCTAGATTTTTGAAAAATCAATAATGTAAGAATACCAGTTAAAAATAAGATAACTAAAAAAAGATAAATCATTTATTTTTCTTAAAAGTAGTTTTTCTAATAGCTATAAATGTTATTAAAACAAAAGAAAGTAAAGGAGAAGCCCATAAAAGGAGGTTAGAGCCATTAAACAAAGGTTTAAATAATATAAATTCTCCATATCTCTTGATTAAAAAGTTTTTTATTTGATAGTTGCTTTCACCTTCATAGATTTTTTCATAGATGATTTCTTTTAAATCATTAGCCAATTCAGAATCAGATTCCAACAAAGATTGATTTTGACATACTAGACACCTAAGTTCTGAAGATAACTCTCTAAATCTTTTTTCTAGCTCATTATTTTTTTGATTTGAAAAAGTAAAAGTTGTAAGAAAAAAAAAATTCAACATTAAGAAAATTTTTAAAAAACTCATAAAATTGTACTTAGTTTGTATTTATTAAATTCATAATATTTTCAAACTTTATTACTGTTAAAGGCCCTACTTGTCTATACTTAATTTGACCTGCTTTATTAATAAAGTATGTTTCTGGAACTCCATATAGTCCTAAATCTATACCAGCTCTTCCCTTTTCGTCAGTCAATAAAATATCATATGGGTTTCCTAATACTTTTAAAAACCTTTTTATATCTTTAATATTATCTTTATAAGCCACTCCTATTATAATATTGTCTTTACTAAACTTTTCAAGGACTGCATGTTCTTCTCTGCAAGGGGCACACCATGATGCAAAAAAATTTAAAATAAAAGGTTCTTTTCCTAAAACATCTTTTAAAAGCTTTCCTTCCAAATGTTCTAAATTTAACTTTGGTAACTCTTGATTTAATAAAACTGATTTTAGTTCTTTAGTATTTTCAACATTACTTATCTTCCAGTACAAAAAATATGATAAAATTAAAAATAGTATGATTGGTAATAATTTTACATGCTTCAAAAAATTACCTATTTCTTTTTCTATCAAGAACAGAAATTATACCACCTAATGCCATTAAAAATGTGCCACTCCAAATCAAAATAATAAAAGGATTAAAATATATTCTAACTATTCTTTGTCCTGAATTAGGTGGTTGCTCTTGTCCCATCACTATGTAAAGATGACTAAATAAATTTCTAAAAATTGCAGCTTCCGTACTAGGCATTCCTGTATCCAAATAAATTCTTCGTTCTGCATACATTTTAATATTTTTATTAAAACCATTCACTATAAATTCACCTGTCTGCGATATCCAATTTTTTTCTTTTATTTCTAATATATCAGATAATTTAATTACAAATTTATCTAACTTAATAACTTGTTTTTCTTTCATTATCCCTTCGTAGTAGATTTTTTTTGAATCAGAAATAGCCACTCCTAGAATAAAAATTGCTAGTCCAATATGTGCTATATACATTCCATAAGTGGATATAGGAATTAAGAAAAATTTATTTAATTTTATAGAGGCATTATTTTTTTTAGTTTTAATTTTCTCATAGAGATCATTAAATATAGAGATTATTAACCACAATGCAGCCATTATCCCTATATAATATATAACAGGTCCTTCTAGTAAAAACAAAATCCCTCCAGTAAAAAAAATAAATATTATAATTGCCTTTCCTAATTTTTTTAATAAAAGTTCTGCAGTATTTCTCTTCCAATTAATATTAATAATTATACCACTTACAAAAATTGCAGGTATTATAATGGGTAAAAAAACTAAATTAAAATAAGGTGCTCCTACTGATATATCTCTACCAGTTATTACTTCTACAAATAGTGGCCATAGGGTTCCTAACAGAATAGTTACTGTTGAAGAACACAAAAATATATTATTTAATAAAAGACCTCCTTCTTTAGAAAGCAAATTAAACTTCTCATTATTTTCAATTTTATCATGCCTAATAACATAAAGTATTAATGAAGAGGCAGTAATGAAGAATAAAAAGCTTAGTATATATATACCTCTTGCTGGATCAGAAGCAAACGCGTGTACAGAAGTTAACAACCCAGACCTAACTATAAATGTTCCTAATAAAGTTAAAGAGAAGGCTATTATAGACAATAAAATGGTCCAAGATTTTAAGTTGTCTCTCTTTTCTGTAACTCTATTTGAGTGTAATAAAGCAGTTAACAATAACCATGGAAGTAAGGAAACATTTTCTACGGGATCCCAAAACCACCAGCCTCCCCAGCCTAACTCATAGTATGCCCAAAATGAACCTAACGTTATTCCTAATGTTAGAAAAATCCAAGATATTAGTATCCATGGTCTTATCTCATTAGCCCATTTTCTATCAACCTTACCCTCCAACAAAGCTGCGATAGAATAGGCAAAAGGCACTGTTAATCCTACATAACCTAAATAAAGTAAAGGTGGATGAAATGCTAACCCTGGATCTTGTAAAACTGGGTTCAATCCATTACCTTGTTCCGGTATTGGACTAACTCTTATAAAGGGATTAGAAGTAAAAATAGTGAAGCCTATAAAACCTATATTAACTAAGTTAGAAGTAAAAAACACTTTAGATATAAATTTTTTATCATTGTTTTTAGTATATAAAGTAAGAAAAAAACCATAAAGCCCTAGGAAAGCTAACCACATTAATAGTGAACCTTCATGATTTCCCCATGTACCTGATATTTTGTATATAAGAGGTTTATTGGTATGGGAATTATTATAAATGTTTAGTATACTAAAGTCAGATAATGTATAGCTAATAATTAAAGATAAAAAAGATAATATTAATAGATAACAGATAAAAAAATTAATTTTTCTAATAATATCAAAATTAAATTCTGAAAAGTTAATAAAACAAACTTTTGTCGAAACAACTAAATGTATAACAGATAAAACAAAAGCAAATATTAAAAAGATTAGACCCAACTCTCCTATCAATTTAATCTCTCCCTTCTAAAGCTTTTTCGATTTCTGGTGGCATATAATTTTCATCATGCTTAGCTAGTACTTTTTTAGCAATAAAGAGATTATTTTCTATATCATAATTACCTTCGACAACTACTCCTTGTTTTTCTCTAAATAAGTCAGGTAGTATTCCTTGAAATATGATATTTAAAAAATTATGATTATCTGTGATCATAAAATTTACTTTAAGCCCGTCGTTACTATAATTAATACTTTTTTCTTTGACTAAGCCTCCAACTCTAATATATCCTGTGTTTTCATTTGCCTTTTCATATAATTTAGTAGGAGTATAAAAAAATACTATTTTTTCTTCTAATGCTTTTAAAATAAAAAAAACTGCTAAACTAATACTGCAACATATTATTATAAGAAGACCAAACCTTTTAAACTTTTTATTTATTAACACCATACTTTTCTAAATTAGAATATTTTAATTTTTTTTCGATTAATCTTTTTCTTAAGATTACTTTTAAAATTAATAATATTAATAAAAATAGCCATACTAAATAAGCAGACCAAATAAAAAAACCGTATCCGTTCATATCAAAAAATAAAGAAAATTCAATCATTTACTTAATCCTTTTTACTTAAAAATATAAGCTTTTTTTCGTAAATTGCGGACTGAATATTAGTCAAAATCAAATAAAAAAATAATAAAAAAACTCCTAATGACATTATTAAAAGTGGAACTAACATTTCCATACTAATAGATGGACCACCAGATCTAATTACACTTGCTGGTTGATGAAGAGTATTCCACCAATCAACTGAAAATTTTATTATAGGTATATTTATAGCTCCGATTATTGATAAATACGAAAATGATAGATCTCCGCTTGCGTTATACTTAAAAGTTTTATCTATAAAAATAAGTCCTAAATATATAAATAATAATATTAAAAATGAAGTGAGTCTAGCATCCCATACCCAGTATGTTCCCCACGTAGGCTTTCCCCATAGTGAGCCTGTTATTAAAGTTATTATAGTAAACACAATTGCAACGACTGGTATTTCTTTAGCCATTAATACGAATAAAGGAAACTTCCAAATTAAATAAGACAAACTAAGAAAAAAAACTAAAATATATGCAAATAAGCTAATCCACGCTGAAGATACATGAATATACATTATTCTAACAGTTTCTCCCTGTTGATAATCAGGAGGAGAAAAAAATAATCCTAAAACTAGACCTATTAAAATAAATATTGCAGCTAAATAAGAACATATTTTTCTAAACGGAGCTATAGTTACAATAAATTTATTTGGGTTTGCGTATTTATGCAATGTTTTAAACATATTAATTGATCGTATATTTTAAAATTTTTGTTGTTATAATAGGAAAAAAAACTATTCCTATACTTAAAATAGCTAATAATAAATAAAATTCAGCATTTATATTACTGTTATTTAAATTAGTTCCCATAACACCAAATATAATAATAGGTAAATAAAATGGAAGTGTAATAAAAGTTAATGCTGCTCCTCTAAAAGAAGAACCTAACATTAAAGCAGCAATAGGAGATCCAATTAATGTAAATATAGGTGTTCCTATTACCAAACTAATGAATAAGTTAAAATTAGTTTCATTATAACCTGAAAAAATATATATGCAAAAGGGAGCTATGACTACTATAGGTAAACCACTAAAAAGCCAATGATTTAAACACTTAGCATAAACTATAATACCTAAAGAAATTTTGTTAACAATGTAATAATGCAATGTTCCATCATCATAATCTTCTTTATACATATGGTCTAAGGCAATTAGGTTAGCAAAAAGGGTAGCAATCCAAATTGCTGAAATTGATATATTTAATTCTATATATTGAGAATTTCCAAAGGCTAAAGGAAATATTAATAAACATAATAAAAAGAAAGAAATTGTAAACCAAGCCTTATTAGATAAAAGATTATCTTTAAAATCTTTTTTTAAAATTATAAAAAATAACTTAAGCAATAATTAGTTCCTTTTTGTTTTTAATATTCAATACTTCACCTTTTTCATGAGTAGATAAAATAACCATACCTTTTTTGTTAATATGACTTTTTATCATATTATAAATTAATTTTCTATTTTGCTCATCAAGTCCTGAAAATGGCTCATCTAACAACCATACTTTACTATTTAAAAGGTAAAGCCTTATAAAAGTTAATTTTTTTTTTTGACCATAAGATAAAAATGCTATGGGCGAAAAAAGTAACTTAGCTATTGAAAAAAATTTTACAGCTTGCTCTATACTTACAGTAGAGTCATAAATCTCTTTCCAAAACCTTATAAAATCAAATACTGTTTCATTTTCCTTTAATCCGAATTTATGTCCGACATATCCTATTTTATCAAATTTTTGCTGCCATTTAATAGACCCTTCGTAAGGCAATATCCCTGCTAAGCAATGTAATAAAGTGGTTTTACCTTTACCATTTTTTCCTTTAATTATTAATAATTGTCCTTCTAATACTTTAAAGAAAAGGCAATTAAAAATATCTATAGAGTTTCTTTTACATGATAGTTTAGTAACAGTTAATGAAAGTTTTTTTTTCATATAAATTTAATTTTTTATTCTTTTGTCTTCTATTACTTTACCATCATTTGCTATCTTACCTATTTCAACTAAATTAATTCTAATATTTAATTTAAATTGGCTTTTAAAAAAAATTTTAATATCCTCTTCATTAATTTTGTTAATATCTTTAACTTCACACACTAGAACGGGATCGTCTAAAAAGTCTTTACTCTCTATCACCAACCTAGCTTTAATAACTTCTTTATGTGTATTTATTAATTTATTTATTTGTTCTGGAGTAACAAAAATTCCTTTGACTTTTGTAGACTGCTCAGCTCTACCCATCCAGCCCTTTATTCTCATATTAGTTCTACCACAAGGGCTAGGTTCATCAATTATTGCTGATAAATCTCCAGTAGCTAATCTTATCATAGGATAAGAATTGTTAAGTTTTGTTATAACTACTTCACCTACTTCACCTCTTCTTACTTGTTGATTAGAACCAGGTTTAACAATTTCTAGAATAATATTTTCTTCAACTATCATCCCTTCATTAACATCATTAATATTACTTTTACTTTCATAAGCAATACAACCTACCTCAGCTGTACCATACATTTGTAATGGAGTTAGCTTATATTCTTCTTTGAAATAATGTCTAAGGTCTTCTGGAAAGGGTTCTGCTCCCACTAATGCATTTTTTAAAAATGATATATCTATCTTTTTTCTGTAAATTTTATCTAAAATTATTTTTAAAAAAGAAGGAGTACCAATATAAAAATCTGGAGCTAGAGATCTAATAGTCTCTATTTGCAAATCAGTATTTCCAATGCCTCCTGGTACTACTGCGCAACCAAGATTGATAACAGAATTTCCTAACATAATTCCTGCTGGTCCTAAATGATAAGAAAAAGTATTATAAACTAAGTCTCCTCTTCTTAAACCTGCTGCGTGTAAACAACTTGACATATTCCAAAAATCGCCTTTTTCTCCTGGTTCATAAATAGGCCCAGGAGAAGCAAACATGTAAGCATATTCTTTGGAGTTTTTAATATTGAACCCTGCATAAGGGGGATTGTTTTTTTGAAGCTCTATAAGACTACTTTTCCTAGTTATAGGTATTTTATTAAAGTCCTCTCTTGTCTTTATTTGATCAAAATCAATTTTACTAAGTCTATTTCTCCATCCTATTGAACTATCACATACTTTCTTTAATCTAATACCTATATCATAAAATAATAATTCTTCTCTTTTTAAAGGATCTTGGATTTCATTGTCGCTAAAAAAATTATTTGAATTAATCTTTTTCATAGCCAACGTTTTCTTCTTTTGTATGACTTTAAATTTTTAAACGACTTCCTATTATCTTTTCCCCCTCCAAGATAAAACTCCTTAACATCTTCATTTTCTATTAAATCACTTGATTTTCCTTCCATAACTATTTTACCATTTTCCATTATGTAAGAACGCGAGGATAAACTTAGTGCTAGTTTAGCATTCTGCTCAACTAACAAAATAGTAATTCCTAAATCTTTATTAAGCTTTTTTATGATATCAAAAACTTCTTTTACTAACATAGGCGAAAGTCCCATTGATGGTTCATCCATCAAGATGATTTTCGGCTTTGCCATCAAAGCTCTGCCTATAGCTAACATTTGTTGTTCTCCTCCAGAAAGATAACCAGATAAACCTTTTCTTTCTCTTAATCTAGGAAAAAAGTCCATTACCTCTTCTATATTTTTACCAATCATTTTTCTATCTGGTCTTGTATGTGCACCAAGTCTTAGGTTTTCCTCAATAGTCATATCGGCTATACACCTTCTTCCCTCCATAACTTGAAAAATTCCATTTTTTACAATGTCAGAAGGGTTTGATTTTATTATATCATTACCTTCAAAAAATATATTTCCTTTTGTTATTTCACCATCTTCTGTTTTTAAGAGTCCAGATATTGATTTTAGGGTAGTTGACTTGCCTGCGCCATTGGCACCTAAAAGAGATACTATCTCTCCTTTGTGAACCTCAAGACTTAAGCCTTTAATAACTAGTACAACTTCATTATATACTACTTCAATATTTTTAATCTTTAACATTTAAAATTATATTCTAATAACCTCTCCACTCAGGTCTTCTAGGAAGCGTAATTTGATCCTCTTTAACTAACTTAATAGTTTTTTCTTTCATTAATTGGTCTACACCTTTTTTATCGGTTTTTCCATTAACTTTAACCATGTAAATAGGCACCTCCATTAGCCCTCTATGGTCATCACTTTTCCAAGTTGAAGGCAAACATACATCCTTCAAACCCTCTGGTATCCAATTTTCATTTTTATACATAGCATTTCTAATATTTTCACCGTTTAATTCTCCTTCTGCCATTGCTATTTTCATTGCCTCTACAATATAAAACATCGAGCAAACTGCAGATATATAATGAACTGATCTATATTGATCTTTTTTCCCTGACATTGAGGAAATATTTTTAATTAATTCCATGCCTTCATTGTCTTCTCCCCATACAGAGTTGGTTCTAACCGCAAAAACTATACCATCAGCAGCTTTACCAGATGCCTTTATTACGGTCTCATCTACTCCCCATACATTAGTCATGAATTGTACTTCAGCTCCAACAGTATTACATGCTTTTAAGAGAGCAGTTGTAGAGTTGGATGAGTTAGCAAGATATGCATAATTAGCTTGAATTTGTTTTAAGGTAAGACATTGAGCTGTAAAGTCTCCAGGTGCCAATGTATAATTAATTACTGACAAAACTTCAAACCCTAATTCTTCAGCGTATTCTTGACAAGCTTGCTTAGGAGCATTTGGGTATGGATGATTATCTCCCATATGGACAAATTTAGGTTTCTCTGATTTTTCTTTATTTTTCCAATCTTTTAATGCCCATGTAACTAAACCTCTACATGCATCTGAATAAGATGGTCCATAAAAAAAATTATAAGGAGCTGCCTTAAAAGAATTAGGAGCTTTGCCAGTAGGGTCTGTTAATTGCCCTGCATATGATCCTGAAAAAAATGGAATTTTATCTCTTGCTATTGTTTCCATTAAAGCCTCTGTGTCAGCTGTACCCCAGCCTATTACTGTAATAACTTTCAGTCTAGATTTCCACCTTTTATAAGTAGCCACAGCTCTAGGAGCCTTATAACTATAGTCAACAGTCTCTAATCTAATTTTTTTATTATTAATACCACCATTTTTATTTATCCATTTTATTACATCGATATGACCCTGTCCAAAAGGTCTACCAACACTTGAGGTTGGACCTGTAAAATCTACTAACTGTCCCACGGGTATATCACTTGATATTAAATTTTTAGTTAACAAAAAAATAAAGATTGTTAAATTTATTGTTTTTAATAAGTGTTTTGACATAAGGTAACTCCTGTAAACTAATATGAAAAAGGATATAATTTAAACCACGCTCTAATTTGTCCCCAACGATAGGCTAGTCCATTAGGTTCAAAAATCAAGAATAATATTATTACTAAACCTATTGAAGCCTCTTTAATAAAAGGTATAGCTTCTGATAGTGACAATGCACTATCTATAGACGTACCCGATAAAGATCTTGTTAACCAATCCATAATTTCTGGAAGCAAAACCATAAATGCTGCTCCCATCATTGAACCTCTAATTGAACCAAGCCCACCAATAATTATCATTGCTAAGAAAGTAATAGATAATTGAATATTAAACTCCTCTATTGATACAAAATTTAAATAATGACCATAAAGTGCTCCACCTAATCCTGCAAAAAACGATGATATACCAAATGATAGAATTCTATACTTCATAAGGTTTATACCCATCATTTCAGCTGACAAATAATGATCTCTAACTGCTAAAAAAGCCCTGCCATCTCTAGTTCTTAAGATATTTGTAGCAATAATAAAACTTACTACCATCCAAAATAAAACTATAAAAAAATACTTAGTATCACTATCAAAAAATATTCCAAAAATTTTCAAAGGTTCAGCTGAAGCTCCATCAACTCCACCTGTAAACCAAGAAGCCCTAGAGAAGAAGTCTTCCATAATAAATTGAGCTGCTAAAGTCGCGATTGCGAGATAAAGCCCTTTTACCCTAGCTGCTGGTATTCCAAAGAGTAAACCTATAAAAGCAGTTAATATTGCTGCTAAAGGTATACAAAAAAATACTGGAATTAAAAAACTATTGTTTAACCAAGCAGAGGCAAAAGCACCAAAGCCAAAAAAGACTGCATGTCCAACTGATATTTGACCCGTAAAACCTACTAAAATGTTTAAACCAAGAGCAGCTATTGCATAAAAACCTATATAAATTAATAAAGAAATTAAATAAGAGTCTAAAAACAAAGGCGAGCACGAAAGGATAAATACTCCAAAACAGGTAAGAAAAAAACCTTTTTTGTCTTCAAACATAGACATGTCTTTGAAATAAGAAGTTCTAAA
>CENP01081601.1_pt1 | contig 11741 bp, 8 predicted proteins | sample 361281 | NCBI WGS metagenome assembly CENP01 (sample SAMEA2591122, study PRJEB7988) | marine metagenome | biome: marine biome (ENVO:00000447); feature: deep chlorophyll maximum layer (ENVO:xxxxxxxx); material: saline water (ENVO:00002010), including plankton (ENVO:xxxxxxxx) | depth 70 m
GATGAAGAAGAGTGGCCAACAATGAGTGGTAAAACATTTGACAGTTCAAAGGCAACCGAATTATTAGGATATGGTGATTCTATAGCAGCACAAGGTGGTAATAAAGAAATGCAACGAAACATGGCAGTTGCTCAAACATTAAAAGAAAAAAATGTGGGTATTAAAGATGTACCAGAATCATTAGTAAATGCATTAAGTCGTGATTATAGTGATTTAATGAAACATAATAAAATGAAGAGTAAAAAATAGGAATAATTTATGGCATACCCAAATACCGTTAGGGAATTATCAGAACACGAAGATTATAGTTTTGGATTAACATTTCCATTAACATATAACAATTTATTAGGTGGGTTTTTTCCAACTTCTAAGACACTTAGAGAACAAGTCTCTAGTAATATAAAAAATTTACTTTTAACTTCTAAAGGTGAACGGGTCGGTCAACCAGAGTTTGGTACAGATGTTACTTCTATATTATTTGAACCAATAACACCAGATATTGGTAATAGGTTAGAATCTTCTATAACAGACGGTATATCAAAGTGGTTACCTTACGTTACAATACAAAATATATTTGTTTCAACTCCAGATGAACAACCCAATTCAGTAATTATTTCAATAGAATTTAGTGTTGATATAGAGGATCCTGATATAGTTGAAACCATAACATTTAATTTTAATACAGCGGGTGAATAGACATGGCAAGAGAAATAGAATTTGGAACAAATGTAAAGGGTGTCAAAAAAGATATTAATTATTTAGGTAGGGATTTTGCAAATATAAGAAATAATCTCATTGAGTTTGCAAAACAATACTTTCCAACAGCATACAATGATTTTAATGAAGCGTCACCTGGTATGATGTTTATTGAAATGACAGCTTATGTTGGTGATTTATTAAATTTTTATATTGATAATCAATTTAGGGAATCGTTATTACATAGTGCTGAAGAAAAAAAGAACATATTTAAAATAGTTCAATCAATGGGCTATACTCCAAAATTATCTAATCCTTCAACAGTTTTGGCTAAAGTTTCTGTTGAAGTTCCAGCAGAAACAATTGATGATAATAACTATACTGTTGATATTGATTATGCACCTATAGTTTCTGCAAACAGTACTTTCATTGCTGGTGTAACAGATACTAAATTTAGATTAATGGATGATGTAAATTTTAAAACTTCATCATCATTTGATCCAAGAGGAGCTGTAATTTCACAAACCGAGGATGATGTACCAACACATTATAAAATAACTAAAAATGCACTATTGCAATCTGGTGATACTTTTATTGAAAGTTTTACATTTGAGACTGCTAAAAAGTTTGATAAGATAATTTTATCTAAAAATAATGTTGTTGAAGTAACATCATGTATTGATGATGATGGTAATAAATGGTATAATGTTCCATATTTAGCACAAGATACGGTATTTGAGGATATTGAAAATAATCCAGTAAATAGTCCTGATATGAGTCAGTATAAAGATGAAACTCCATATTTGATGAAGTTAATTAAAACTGCTAGAAGATTTACTACTTATGTTAGAAGTGACGGTAAAACAGAAATACGATTTGGTTCTGGTATTAGTAGTAATGCTGATGAGGAAATGATTCCAAATCCTGACAATGTTGGTTCTTCATTGGGTACTGGTATTTCTAAATTAGACGCTTCCTTCGATCCAAGTAATTTTTTAAATACAAAAACATTCGGACAAGCACCAGGTAATATAACACTAACTTTTACTTATACTCATGGTGGATCCATAACTGATAATATTTTATCAGAACAATTGACAGATGTAGATACTGGCAATGTTATTTTAAATTCAGAGGGGCTGGATGCTGCTAAAGTAACAGATGTTAAAGATAGTTTAAGTATAACCAACGACCTTCCTGCTACTGGTGGTTCGAGTGGCCAATCAATTGATGAAATAAAATTATCTGCTATGGCAAGTATGGCTACACAAAAAAGAGCAGTTACATTACAAGACTATATAACTCGTGTTTATTCATTACCACAAAAATATGGTAATATTGCAAAAGCACACATAGTTCAAGATGAACAATTAGACCAAAAAGCAGGTGGTGATGATGGTGATAAACCTGATTTAAAAGAATTAAGTAATCCATTAGCCCTTAATTTGTATGTGTTGGGTTATGATTATAAAAGAAATTTTGTTTTATTAAATGAGGCTACAAAAACTAACTTAAAAATTTATCTATCACAATATAGATTAGTTACAGATGCAATTAATATAAAAGATGCTTTTATAATTAATTTTTCTGTTAAGTTTGCAATTATTACTCAAAGAGGAAATAATAAAAATGAAGTACTGATGAAGTGTATTGATAAAGTAAAAAACTTTTTTAGAGTAGAAAAATGGCAAATAAATCAACCAATAATCTTGAGTGATATAGCTTATCAAATTTCTTTAGTAAAAGGGGTGGCAAGTGTAGTTCCACCAACAGAAGATAATCCAGAAAAATCTATGATATTAATTGAAAATAAATATGATATTGATGCTGGATATAGTGGTAATGTTTATGATTTGGATGCTGCAACAAAAGAAGGAGTTGTCTATCCATCATTAGATCCTTGTATATTTGAAATTAAATTTCCTAATTTAGATATAGAAGGTAAAGTTGTAGGAGATATTTAATGTACTATTTTATTTACCCAGATTCAGATACAACAATATATGAAGGTGGTTTAACTCAATCATTAAACGCTGGGTTAGATCCTATAATAGAGGTACAAAAAATTATTGACGAGAGTGGTACTATTTATCAAAATTCTCGTACTTTAATTAAATTTGACTATAGTGATATTATTAGAAAAAGGAATGCTGGAACAATACCAACAACTGCTAAATATTATCTTAATTTATATGATGCTGGTTCAGAGGAATTAAAGGCAGAACAATCACTAAATGTGTATATGGTTAGTGGCAGTTGGACACAGGGAAGTGGTAAATCAGATAGTAATCCAGTTATAGAAGATGGTGCTAGTTGGAAATATAGAAGTGGAACTATACCGTGGAAAAGTGGTAGTTTTGCTTTAAATGCTCCTGAATCGATGGGTGGTTCCTGGTTCACTTCAAGTTTAAGTGGTCAATATGAAGTAAGTAATTCATTTGATTTAAAATATGAAACTAAGGATTTGAGAATAGAAGTAACTAATTTAGTTAATAATCAAATAGCTTCAAGTTCGGTATATGGTAATAATGGATTTTTACTAAAACGACCGGATTCTGCAGAAACAAGCTCTTTACATCTTGGTATGTTAAAATTCTTTTCTAAAGAAACTCATACGATATATCCACCAAAATTAGAAGTTGAATGGGATGATTCTCAATGGAGTACAGGTTCTCTCCAATCACTATCATCAACAGACTTAGAAAGATTAACGGTATATTTTAAAGGAATTAGACCAGAATATAAAGAAAAATCCAAAGTAAGATTTAGATTAGTTGGTAGAGAATTATATCCGACAAGAGGATTTGATACTACACCAACAGCACTTAATGTCAAAACATTACCAAGTGGTAGTGTTGCATTGGAACATGGTACATATTATAGTATTGAAGATGCTGTCACTGGTGAAACTGTTGTTCCATTTAGTACTGGTTCAATTGTAAGTTGTGATTCACAAGGTAATTATTTTAATATTTGGATGGATGCATTTCAACCAGAAAGGTATTATAAATTTTTAATTAAGGTTGTGAGTGGTAGTGGTGCCGACCAACTATCTAATATTTATGATGATGGATATGAATTTAAAGTGGTGAGGTAAAATGCCATATAACATTGATGAATTAAAACAAAAAGAATCTTATCAAAAAATTATAGATGCAGATAAAAATGAATTGAAAAAATTTTTTGAGGATGAAGAACTTAGAGCAGAAATATCTGGTTCTACGCCAGACTCTTTTAGAACTTTAAGAAATGCTGAAGGGTGTATTTTATCCTATGAAGATCCAGAAAATCTTGGTAATACATATCCAAGTAATATACAGTTAGTTAGAGTTCCAGTTCAATATTTTAATACTATACCAACAGAGGTTGAATCTAAATTAAAAAAAGAAAGAAAATTTGGTGCTGAGTTTAGACCAAACGAACCAAATGACACTAGTGATGATATAGAAGCATTAAGGGCTCAATTACTAGCTTTAATTGAAGAAAATAGAACTAAATTAAAAAGAGTTTCCGATCAAGAAATAGCATTAGATAGAGCAATTTCTAATTTAAATACACAAATAGCGGAATTGAGTGATGATTAAATATTCATTAGCAGAAAAAAAATTAGAACAAGTATTAGATGCGACACCAGATTCTTCTAATTTTGGAAAAGTAAATAGTCGTTTTAGATACGAATACATACATCTTTATGTAAAGGATATTGATGATAATTTACTAACAAGTAAGATTATACCAAGTACTGATTTTGAAGTTACTAATAATAGTGTTATTGATTTAAATATTGGTGAAGATTTAAGAGAACTTGGTTATAATGAAGGTAAATATAAGGTACAATACTATTTTTTAAATGAAGTTGCGGGCTCAACTGATGGTGCTAAATATCCATATTACTATTTAAAAAATGATAATACACCACAATGGGGAGCAATTAAAAAAGATATTCGTGATAATAAAGAATATTGTTATATTTTAAATTCAGATGGTACAACAGAAATTCCTTTAAAGAAAAAGGCAAACAAATATGTTTTATTAGAACATTCTGCAGATAAAACAGAAGTTATGGTTGATGTTCAAAATATCGCACAATGGGATTATCAAAATAGATTACACAGTATAACAAGAAGAAAAAGATACCCAAGATGGCAAGATACTAATGCGGCAGGTGGTGGTGTTGATGGTAAAAATGCCTTAAAGTATCCAGCGGCACATTGGAAACGAGATAAAAACGATCCTTATATATTAGAACTTATACCACAATATGACCAAGATCCTGGTTTCGATCCGGAGGTAGAAGGTATAAGCCTATATATTGATGATGTTTTTACATTTCAATATGAATATGATATAGATGATGAATCTCCTGAAGTAAATGATCCCAATCTTCCACCTGAAGTTCTGGCACAAATACAACAATCTCAAGAATCCGCTCAAGCTCTCAAGAAAAAAGTTGCATTTAATTATCATTATAGGACTACGGTAGTTGAAGTATTAGATTATAATAAGATAAAAGTAGATAAAAGTTTTGAAGATTATGAGGGAGAAATTAGGGGAGAAATTCAAAATGCTATTGAAAATGAAGGTGGAGTATTTACCTATTATTATCCACAAGGTTCAAGAGCAGAAAGACGGCCAGACCAAAATAGAACTATACAACTTAATGGTGACCTAGCAACTTTAAACGCATCACAATTTGAACAAGTTGCGGATCTTGATAGAATTTTAAGACCAATAGTTTCTACTGGTGAAATTGTAAGGGGTGCTAGAGAGGGTGAAGAAGTTTCAAGAATGAGAGGAAATTCATGGGGAATGTATATTCCTAATGTTGATGTAAATAGATTAAATTTATATATGGTTGTAAATGATGAATATTATCTAGTAACTAATATTTCAGAAGGATATGGTAAGGATGGATTAATTACAAGTTCTGAGGCTCAGCTTGGATTTGCGGCTCCGCGTTTTTGGAAAGGTGGTGTTGGTGTTATTAATCCTGGTGCTTGTCAAAGATATTTTAAGTTAGCACAACCATTATCAAAAGAGATTTCACCATACGATCTGGTTTATTTTGTAGAAGAAGGGATGCCCGTATATGAAGATATGGTACAACTTGTACCATTTGAAGAAGAGGATTTAGATTTACAATTTTTACGAATACCAAATTTAAACTCAAAAGATAATCCAATTAGATCAAGAAAAACTAACTTCAAAAGTTTTACTGAATTACAAGGTGATACTGATAATATTAGAGATAGATTGTCTACTAAAATATTTTCTAGTAGTCTATTGGATACTGAATTAAATATTCCGTATGGTAGACGAGATGCAGAAGATAGAGATTTTAATGATTATGGCTTTAAACAAATAGTCCAATATGGTTCAGCTGAAAAAAGAATAGATAATTTTTGGGATAAAATAAATTCAATTGAAGCTTACGAATCAGAAAGTGTTCGATGGACCGCAGTTTCAAGTTCATCTACAAATAGGGATAAATATAGAAAATTAAAAAACGGCGTTATTAATAGCTTTGACCACTTTGAAAATTACATATATGAAACTTCTGGATCTTATGTCACAAGTTCTATTGGTGAGTTCTATAATGTATCTTTTCCTAAAAAATCAACAAAAGTAAGTAATCAACATATACCTATGTCCATATCTAGTTCTAAGGCAACAGCATGGTATAGTAATTGGAAATCGTATGGACAAGGGTTTGATACAATAAATCAAGAAAGAATTGTTAAAAACTTACCAGCCCATGTTACAGAAGATTCTACTAATAAAGTATTTATGGATTTTATGGACATGATTGGACAACAATTTGATGAGACCTGGGTATATTCAAGACACTTTACAGATGTTAATGAAAGAGCTTCAATGTTAACAGAAGGTATATCAAAGGACATTACAGAGGATGTCGCAAAAGGATTAGGGTTAAATTTAATAAACGGTAATGATTTATTAGAATTACCACAATATTTGTTAGGTACTAATGCTACTGGTTCTTCTGTTTACGCGGAAACTCAAGAAAATATTACAAAAGAAATTTACAAAAGAATATTAGGTAGTTTACCTTATTTATCAAGAACAAAGGGAACTATAAGGTCATTAAAAGGATTGATTAATTGTTATGGTATACCGAGTTCTATATTACGAGTTCGTGAATACGGTGGTCCTAATTTACCAGGTCAAAGGGTAAGTTATGAAATAAAAAGAAAATTTAACTATGCTTTAGATTTTAAAGGTGGTCAATATGTAAATCATACTTGGAAGGCAGATCCAACAGCTGGAACATATCCAGATACAGTAGAATTTAGATTTAGAACACCATATAGTGTTGGTAATTCTGGTTCTATGGCATTAGTTCAAGCAAATGAACAATGGGGAATATATACTAAGGATAATGGATTGACCGATGCGTATGGACATTTAAATTTTGGTATATCGGGTTCCGATGGTAGTGCAGTTTCAGCTTCTGTTGGACCTTTACCATTTTATAATGATGATATGTGGAGTGTTATGTTGACTCGTGTAAGTTCAAGTGGTGCTCAACTTGTTGGTGCTAGTCAAAATCAAAAAATAAAATATGAACTTACTGCAAAACAATATGATTCAACTCGTGAAGTTATTTTATATAAAACAAGTGGTAGTGTAATTGTAGATGGTAGCGGTGGAAGTGGAACTTCTGGATACAAACAAAATGACTATTGGACTACAAGTGTAGGTGCTAGATTAGGTGGCTGGGCTAATGGTAAATTTGGTTCACAATTTAGTGGTTCATTGATGGAATATAGACTATGGACAGAACCTTTAAGTCAAAGTATTTTTGATAATCATGTATTAGCACCAAAATCTTATGTAGGTAATACAACCTCATCACACTATGATAATTTAGTATTTAGATTACCGTTGAACGATAATGTGGAATTGACAAATTCTGATACTTTAGATGATAAGTCAAACAAAAGATTGTACCTAACTTCTGCTAGTGTAAATGGTTTTGGTGGGAATAATTTTTTTAGAAGTTTAGTGGATAAAGAGCAATTAAAAATTCCTAATATAGGACCACAGAGAAGAAATGCAACAAAAATAAGAATTGAAGATCAACAATTGGGTAATAGAATGTTGTCACCAGAAACCCGTGTTGCTGCATCTGAATTTGATTTAGCACCATTAGATAGTAATAAGGTTGGTATTTATTTTTCTCCAGTAGATGTTATTAACGAAGATATAATTTATTCTTTAGCTGATTTTGATTTTGATGATTTAGTTGGTGATCCTCGTGATAAATGGGAAACAGATTTTAGAGGATTAGAAAAGGCACAGAGAGATTATTGGAGAAAATATTCACAAGCTAATAATTTTTTTGATTATTTACGAATTTTAAAGTATTATGATTCTGGAATATTTGACCAAATACGAACATTTATACCTGCTAGGGTAAATGCTACATTAGGAGTTTTGGTTGAACCTAATTTACTTGAAAGAGACAAGGAAATAATTGGACATATTCCTCAAATTGAAAATACTTATTATGAAAATGCAGGACATTTTGACGCTGGACTACAAATTTCAAATAATAAAAGTGGTTCTGACGCGGCAGTCTATACATTAGGTGGTGAATTTTATCAAACAGAAGGTACTATAAATGCTGGTGGTTATGGTGAAGAAAGTGGTGCTAACGGTAGTTTAGCAATTAATACACTAAACGTATTAGACCAACATGATCCTATTGGACCATTTGGTAATACTTATTTAAGTGCTAGTATAACTTTTGGTGGTACTATATCTGAATTTACTGAGGCAACACAACCAATAATTGATAGTGCTAGATTATCCGAACATTATCAGGTAAAAAATAAATTTTATAGTTCTAAAATAAGTGCTTCTTTAGATTTACCATATAGTGCATCTTTTAGCCCATCTGAATTTGAAAGTATGGCAAAAGATAGTAATTTATTTAGGGTTTATTATAAACCAATAACATTAACAAAGAATAATACAATTGATGGAAAAGAACCTGTTGAGGTTACAATAACATCTCCAACTGTCTTAATAAGTCAGGAGCCAGGTGAATCACCATTAATTGTTGAATAAAAATTTAAGTTCTTTATATTTATTATGGAGAGGTTCTATCTCACCGTAATTACAATCATAGGAGTAAAATATGGGTTTTTTAAATAATACAAGTATAACTGTGGATGCTATTTTGACTAAAAAAGGTAGAGAGTTATTGGCTCGTGGTCAAAATGAATTTCAGATAACAAAATTTGCTTTAGCAGATGATGAGATAGATTATAATCTATGGGATACAACACATCCTAACGGTTCTAATTATTATGGAGCGGTAATTGAAAATATGCCGTTGTTGGAATCATTTGTTGATGAGAACCAAGTGATGAGATTTAAACTTATTACATTACCTAAGAATACAGCTAAGATGCCTATATTAGAAGTTCCTGCACCGTCTTTAGCGTTTAATGGTCCAGGTATTACACAAGTTGTTGCCCCTAATACTCGTAACGGTAGTGATAGAGATAGTGGTTATATGTTTGTATTACATGATGCGGAAATAGCAAATCTAACACCTTTTGTTAGAAGAAGGAGAAGAAGGAGAAGAAGGAGAAGAAGAGCTTTATTTGGTGGTTTCAATCCAGCTACAAATCCAGCTAATGCTGGAACACCAGCTGGTGCACAATATGGACCTCCAGGAGGTGTGATGCGAAACTTAGGATTATCACAGGCCAACCTTTCTAATCTACAGGCGAATACAGGAGCTACAACACCAGTCTTTGTAAATGAAGAAGAAAGAAAAAAATCAATAACACTTACAGGTAGAAGAGTAAATGTTGTTTCTCGTAGTATAACAAGTGCGAAATCAACGAACTTAACTGTTATTGGTATTGAAACAGGTGCAGTATTTAATGTAGTAATAACAGTTAAACCAGCACCAGTCGTATAAGGAGTAATCAATGTCAGTATTTACAGAATTTGATTTTGAAAACGATGTAGTAGAAAATCAAAAAACAAAAATCTCAAGTGGAATCTTTAGTGGTGGTTCAGGAACTATGTCATCATTTTTTACAAGTTCTACACAACAGGCTACTGGTTCGTATTTATCAGTATATCACCAGGACCCAAATGCAGGTGGTACATCGGAAACCGCAGAAATTCAATTTGATGTTGGTTATGCACACTTTGAAGGTAGTGGTTCAGCTGGTAATCTTACTAAATTAACAATGGGTGGTAGAGAAACTGCCGCAATGTATAAACAATTTGCACAAGTAGTTTTACCACCAACTATAGAAAAATTTACAATGACAGGAGCCCCTACTGGTTCTAATAATTTTTATTTTTTAAGTTTTTTGCGTTCTCGTATGAGAGAAAAAATTGATCCTGGTAATTGGGAATTAAGACTAGGTAATTTTAGACTTATTGACGATAGTAATGCTACGGCCAACCCAATTGTAAACTCTGGTGGTAGAGTATTTAATGTTGTTACTGGTTCTATAGCATCTGGTACTGCACAAATACACACAACAGCTGCCAATCAAAGTGGTGGTGGTTTAGGATTATTTTATCCTGATTTGGGGCTAATTATATTAGATGCTGACCAAATAAAATTAAAAGATGGTGCAAATTCAGCACCAATTGCTACTGGAGATTCTGCTGATGCATTTGATAATAATCCAAGAAAACTTTTTGATAAAATAGTCGCAGGTCAATATTTTCAAGTTAGACGGGAAGAAGAAATAAGTTCTACTAATTTCTTTTGTAGAATAAATAATAAGAGATATAACTTTAGTTCTAATCCAACATTTGCAACTGGTTCTGATGGTTCATTTACACAACCTACATTTTTTAAGGATCCAAAAGTTTACATAACAACAGTTGGATTGTATAATGATGCAAATGAACTTTTAGCAGTTGCTAAGTTGAGTAAACCTGTATTAAAATCATATTCAAGGGAAGCTATCATAAAAGTTAAGTTAGATTTCTAAAGGTTAAAAATGTTTAAGAACATTGATCCCCTAAATAAATCAATAAAACCTTATAAAGTATATAAAGACTTTACATTAACCAATAGTCATAGTGCTAGTGGCCATTTTGTTCTACGCGGTGCAAAATCATCTAGTTTTAATTATATGACAGGTTCTGCTGAATCCCAAAGTTTTGGTAATTATAATAAATATACAAAAAAATTTAGTTTAGGTACATATTATGATTTACCAAATTGGCATCTTGTAAATAAACTATATTATAAAAATTGGAATAAACCTTATGAAGTTTTTGCTGGTAATGATACAAATAAACAAAAAAGAGAAATTCACGATACAGTTCGGATATTTTCTATACCACAAGACTTGTTTGGAGAAAAGATAAAACCTGGTTCTATAGAATTAGAAGATACATCTAATAATAAAACATTTATTATAAGAGATGACGGTGATGGTAATTTATATGATACTGTATTTTCTTCTAGTTTTGCGGCATATAAAAGTGGTGGGTTTACTCAGTTTCCAACCTCTGCAAAAGGAAGTGGTAGTCAAGTAGGTAATGTATTTTATGAACATGGTGTTATGGTAATAACCGATACTGGCTCATATAAAAATGTTGGGTTAGGCACTGGTCATGAATTAAAGTATAAAGCTACACATACCAACTATGAATATGAATATATGGTAAATGCAGCAGTTGGTGAGTATAATGCTACGACAAATGTATCAGCCACATTTCAAAGAAGTGGTAGTCAAACATTACCAGAAGGAACTATTTCAATGTCAGCGTTTATGCCTCCTGGAGACCAACCAATAAATGGTCTTGGTACTTTTAAAACAGCATACACTGCAGCATCAAAATATGAAGGTTTTGTAACTCATTCTAGATTTAAACCTTATGTAACTACAGTTGGATTGTATAATGATGACAATGAATTATTGGTTGTTGGTAAATTAGCTAGAGCAATACAATTAAGTGATGATTATGAAATGAATTTTGTAATTAGGTTTGACATATAATCCATTTTATTTATATTTATTAATACATAA
>CENP01140470.1_pt1 | contig 11730 bp, 1 predicted proteins | sample 361281 | NCBI WGS metagenome assembly CENP01 (sample SAMEA2591122, study PRJEB7988) | marine metagenome | biome: marine biome (ENVO:00000447); feature: deep chlorophyll maximum layer (ENVO:xxxxxxxx); material: saline water (ENVO:00002010), including plankton (ENVO:xxxxxxxx) | depth 70 m
TAAGAGAGCGGAATCCAAACAGTCAGAGATTTCGTCTAATGATACAAATGTTGACACCCAAAGAGATAAATTTAAAGAAATAATTTTTACAAAACCAGTGGTTAGTAGCAGTGCAGGTCTGCCAAAATTAATGACCACCGACAATCAACGTTACATGTCGAATAAATATGGTGCTAGAACCCGCGGTGCAGGGTTAAGAGCCATGGAAATTCAATTTGATGAAACTGAAAAAGTTAAACAAAAAATACAAGGTGGTTTGAATAACAAAAATACAAGAAATCACGATTTCACCCTTACGTCGTTGAGGCCGGCCGGCCCAGTTGGTAAAGAAGATAACTTGTTTTTACCACAAAACGTTCTAATAGGCTTTACAAGCCAGTCGGTTGGCACAAGAGAAAATATAAATATCTCTTGGCCCGATAACTTTATTCGCAAAAGAACAAAAACATTTACAGTACATAATGGTCATGACTGGGAAGATGGCTTAGGATACGCTAATAGAAAATCAACTTTTGCGTTCCCCTTCTCGGTGCTTAGTTCTAGTGTTGAATTGGCATCAGGATACAACAAACAAGTTGTTGAGCGCGTTGGGTCTAATATTGAAATTACCAATCTTCATATTGATGGCTATGGTCTAACTCAAGAAGTACCCATGCAAGGTCCGTTCACTGAATATGCGGTTGGCGGTCACCAATCTAGACATATAGCTATCAATGATGGGACTGACACACCAGAAAGCAGAGCAGAGGCTTGGAGAATATTGCTTGGTACTTGTGGCACTGGCTCAATACCATCTGGTGCAATTGGTATGGTTGGCCCAGATTATCCGCCACCAGAATACAACCCGCCAGCCGGCACTGTGCCATATCCATATAAGCCGTTCCAAAAAGCATATCTGTATCGAGATCAGATTGCCAAGAGACCAGTTAATATTAGAAACATTAATCAAATCCAAAACAATAAGACTGTTTTGGGTAATTATCAAGAAAATTATCAAGTGTTTCATTCGTTTGGGGCATACAACAATCCTAGGGGCCTCGTTGAAAATCAGCCAGTATTGCCATTAAATGAATACACAGAGTCAGCTAGATACACCACAAACATACGCACTTATTTAGATCGTCATCGTGGCGCGCAAAATCATCAAACCTACATTGATGATTACAGCACCTCGTACTTAACAGGAGCAACCAACAAGAGCGTTATTGTTTGTAGATTTTCTCATGGTCCCGGCGGCCCTGAAGTTGAAACTAGGGGCTTCCAAGATTTTAAAGCTTCTGAATTCTCAGTGTACAATTCCAAGAACTATAGAAACTTAAGTGTTATTAAACCGTCTCAGGGCCCCTCTGGTTCCATTTCAGAGCCACATGGCGGTACACCCACTACTTCTCGCGTTAGCGATATACACGGCGCCGATTATGGGCTTAGATCGCATCTTTCTAGACACACGGCTAGATTCGGTAGAGATTCAAACCTTGTGTCTACCCCCGGTGCATCGTATGTTGAATCACCCGGATTCCACAAAATTCACAGAAACAATAGAGAAGGTTACACTCCTGTTTATGGTTTTACATCGAGTAATATTCCAGACACGGGACTAATAAACAGCAAGGACGTCGAATTCGAAAATGGTAGAGGTCTCTGTGCAGTTGTTGCAAACCAAACAAAACGTCGAGAAAGAGTGTTCGATGCGGTACATGCAGATTCCAATAGTGACTCTGTCTTGTATACATATAGTTGTTGGATAAGAACTACCATCAACAGTGGGCAGAGAATATTTGAATTTGGGCGCTCCGGAACCAGTGCTGATATTATTCATGCTCTTGAAAAAACATCAGGCAATGAATTAAAATATTATTTCATGACCACAGATGGGCACGGCACGTTTAATGATTCAAACTATAAAACGGTTGACGCAGTTATGTCTGCTTCAAATTGGACTCATATCGTGCTAACTGTTAGTGGTGCACATGGGTCAATGCCAGTTGGCGGCAGCGCAGGAAACACATCTGCCGGCAAGGGCGGCGGCCCAACTGTGAAGATTTATGTAAATGGAGAGTCAAAGGATTTATACTTCCCGGGATCCTCGTGTCATGCATATTGGCCAACTAGTTCAACAGATTATTCAAACTTCAGAGGATTCGGCACGGACTTTGCCTATCCTGTTATGTTCTTTGGTAAAATAAACAATATCTCAGGGTTTGAATTTGTAGGCGACGTCGATGAAATGTCACTACACAGCACAGCGCTCACTGATGCCGAAGTGTTAGCACTATATAATGGCGGAGCACCACAGAACCTCACACAATCAGGTATAGAAGGCAGTTCTAGTCTTTTGTCATGGTGGCGAATGGGTGATCACCCTGATGATGATATGAGCGGCGAAGACGCAGCGGTTACATCGCCATTTAGTGCATCTAACGGGAACATTATTATTGACGTTAAAAATGCAGCTAATTTACATTTCACTGCGCAGAGGCACACCCCAGCCGACAACTCGCTTTTGAAGGTCAGTACAGGCTCAACAAGCCTTACTGGTCAACCACCTGATACTAGATTAGTTGAATCCATTACTGGCTACAACAAAAAGCCCCTTCGGGACAATTACTATGTACAAAGACCAATTCCACAATCTGATAGACAATACAGATGGTTGTCTAGCTCTGTGGTAGATGTCGGAAACACTAAATATTCAAGATACCAAGCTTATGGTCGAGAACAGATGGATCGTTTCCCGTTTCGAAGTAGTTCATCTGGACTGTTTACAACTCCATATTGGGAATTTGTCAGTGCCTCTAACGCGACTACAGGTAGTTTTTACCAGCCACCAATGTTAAACATAATTGTAACAGATGGTATTGTTGACAAGGGTTGGGCGCATATTAATCCTATATCTAAAGAATTACAAGCAAGGTATATGACCCTTGGTCCCGGCCGGCGCGACACAGCTGCAGATCAGGTTCTTGCGTATGGAAATTGGACCCAACTAAACACCGACTTAGTTGGTGTCGGCCGACCAGATCCAAGCCCAGATTATCTAAATCAATTATTAACTAAGCGCGGCTCTAAATATGGGTGGGGTTGGAACAAGTTCCACCAAAATGACCACCCACTGCTTCGCATCCAACGAGAAAATAACCTTCTTGTGATTAATGACAATGATCCGGACGAGCCTGCTGCAAATACCGCATTCCATCTATATCCTGTGTCTATGAAGGGCCGCACCATGTTGATTAACATAACAGGCAATGTTGTAGAACCCGGGAGACCCGAAATGACTCCAACTTCCATGACATACCGCGTCACAAACACAAACGAAAACATATTCTTTGCACAGCCGCAAATGAATGATATTGCAGATATACATTTTGATGAAATTGAAAAATCATATAGAGAAGTGTTGAACTTTGGTAAAACCGGACGATTTGGATTGAATTGGTTATTATATTCGCAGAACATTTTTCCATCATTGAGAAATGAATTTGTTTCCGGTACAGAACGCCCGGGCTACGATAATTTATATTGGAGAGATACATGGGGAGGAGCAGAAACACGAACTGCCACAGCCAACAAGCCTATTCCGGGCAATACCCGCATAGCGTTAGGTACCTCATCCGTAACACAAAACTCATTTGGCGCACCAACCATATCTCAAAGTTCTTGGTTATTGGATCCTCTTATGTCGTTTATGACAAGATCCTATATCGAACAATATCAACAAACGGGCACAACCGAATACAATCAGCGTCGAACTCAACGTCGTGATTTTGCTGGAGAGCTACAGAATACATATTATCGCTCTTTTATGGGCCAACCACCGCCTTGGATGAGGATAGGAGCTTTATATGCCCGAGCATCAGCTATCGGTACATCTAGATCGGTTGCAGCACCTACCGGGCCTAGGATTTCACAAACAGGATCTCTCGAAGGCTACTCTGCTTCTTTTGAGTATAATCAAAGAGTCGAAGTAATCGGCGCCGGCGAGGCTCTTTGGGAAGCCGGCACTCAAGCCGGGATATTAGTTAGAAAAAACAAAACAGCAGAACTAGAGTTTCAACCTGAACCATCTGTGCCGTGGTGGAATGATTATGATTCATTTAAGGGAGATTTGAAACTTAAGGCAAGAGGTTTTGCCGTTGTTCCAGAATACAGAATAAGTGAACAAATGGCAGCGTATCATAAAAATGGATTTGATCCTCGCCGAGCGATTAAGGCCGGCAACAGCGACGGCTTTTTAGAGATAGTTGGCTCAGGTCAGCATGCTGATTCTACAGTAGATCCAATTAGCAGTAGTCAAGTCGATTTCTACAAAGATTATTCTAATTCTGATTTCTTAGAAAATTTCTTAAACATTGAAAAAGAATCACTTTTAAATGCTAAAGAAATACGCTTATCTTGTACTGGTGCGATCAGGTATAATGCCTATAAAGGGTTTTATCCAGCTCAAAGAACTCTTGATCTGGTAAGTCAATTTAGCAGATCGTTCTACAAAGCATTGATATTGAGCCAGTCCGTGACTTCCCCCAGTGGCCTATGGGATTATTGGGCATATGGTTCTGGAATATCCGCAAACAAATTGGCAAACATCGAAGGATTTATGAAAAATCTGACCGATCCCATATTCTCGCCGGGAATTTTATTTAATTCAATTAAAGCTGGTATGGCTGTTGATTATCCCATTGTGCACGATGGAACAAAAATGAAGTATGCACACTATGGTAACGAAGAAAACAAGAGTCATAACTGGGCGTTAACAATTACAGGCTCTACTGATGAAGCTACCAACAGTGGAACCAGTGCTTTTCCAATTGGGTCAGCAAGCACCGGATATCGCGGCGGTATGTTCTGGGATAGAAGAATACCATTTGAAGCTATTATAAGACCAAAATCATTTATTCCGGATTTCACTTACTTAAATATGGAAGCTCACCCTTCTATGAGCTATATGCGCCGAACATCCACCTCCACGGGAATCACGTATAAATACGAGTCAACTGCATCAATGAGTGACGTAGGTGACGATCTTTACAGCTTAATGGCTAGAAACTTCTTTGGTGAAGTGCCAAGCTTTTTCTTGAAAGAAAGCGCGATGACCTCTCTGCAATCAAACACAGTAACTAACGATCTCAGATTCAGTGCTGGCGAAGTCTATATGACTAGAATTAAGCTTAGAAGATCTCACAACGGTGCACGAACTTATCAATACGAAGTCGACTCTTTCTTAAGATCACCTTCGTCAAACGCCGGCGAAATTGGGACTGGTCTTGTCGGAATTGTCGGCTTAAACAGTGGGTACGGTCAATATGGCTGTAGATCATACTTGTCGGCTTCATCCTCGGATCCGACCGTAAGAGTTAACGAAGCCGGCACTCCAATACTCCTTCAAGATGAATTTCCGCTTCCCCAAGATCCAAAAATGAATCCTGACTTCAGAGAAACATTTACAATGTATTCCAGACCGTCAGCGTTTGGTCCACCTGTTGCAGGTCGACCAACGGGAAGCTGGGCTACTAGAAGAATCATCGCCACCGGATCCACGAATGAGCCCAAACATGGTGTTTACACTGCATCTTTTGAAAAAGCAGCGTTCGATAGTTTTTCTGGATTTAATCCCGCATTTACTCCCCCTTACACAAATGGAGAAGCTTGGGTTGACCTGATCTTTAGACCTTCATCAAGTATTGCTTATGATCTAGAAAGAATCCTCGCAGAAACAACCGCGGTTTGTTGGCGTTTTGATGCAGGTCCACCAGTCCGACGTTCTGGTTCGGGTGATTTCATGAACACACAGCCGATACCGGGTATTCCACTGTTGATTCCTGTTCAACAACTATCTGGCACTAATGCTGGAAAAATAAACGAATATTCGCCACAGAGCGACAATACAGTGCCATCTCCATATGATGGACTACGCATTAATGTTAATTCAATGCAGTTGACATCTAGTATTGATATTTTCGGTGTAGAAAGAATATTAGAACAACAGACCGATGCAAAAGGACAAAAAGCCGGAAGAGTGACCAATAAAACAGTAGGACACAAGTGGATTATTAGACCTAAGTGGGAAACCCCAATGTTAAACTTTGCTGATTCAGGGCCACATGTTATTGGAACCGATGAGAATGACGAAACTGTAAACCTTTCAGTTCCAGTATATGCATCTGCCTCGGTGCCTAGAGGCATGTGGCATCAGTTCGGTATCCAACCACATGCTCCTGATATTGGAGTTTTTATGGAAATTGGTGAAATACCAAAACAATGGCTTAAAAACCATTACATGATACTGAACACAGGAAGTGTTTATAATAATTTTGATGTTGCCAACGGTAGACAAATCACCAGAAAAGTGAAATCTCTTTCTAAGTTGTGCGGGTTCAATAGAAACAATAATCAAGTTCGTCTCGGAGATTTAAAAGAATCTATGACCGTTAGGGAAGCAGTCGTTGCTATTCCATATATTCAAATGCCGGTTCCGAAAAAGACTTTAAGGCGCCTCAAGCGGAAGCCAAAGAACACTAAAGAACAAACAATTAAGAAATTTATTGAAATACCAAAACCCCGATGGCACCATGCCATTCGAGGCGAGGGCACTCTCGACACCGCTGGTGTATCTATTAGAAGACTGAGTAGAGCTATGGAAAACTATGTATTCCCTCCACAGTTTGATGCAAGACACAACCATCGTGTCAAACCTATAGCAATGTATGTGTTCGAATTTGAATATACGTTTGATCAAGATGATTTATCTTATATTTGGCAGAATCTCGCGCCAAGAAATTTCAAAAAATTACAATTCCAGTCTTCAACAGTTTCTCATAATTTAACCAATAATGAACTAATAAACGAAGAAATATTAAGTCACGATAATTTAAGATGGATGGTTTTCAAAGTAAAACAAAGAGCTAAATCAGATTACTACGATCTTCTGGTTGAACAAGCCGGCGGAGCCACATCAAAAATTAAAGAAAGGATACCGGCCCGCAGCAAGTATATTGCTCAATACAACTGGCCCTATGATTACTTATCTTTTGTTGAGCTAATTAAGATGGACGTTGATATTTTATTCAGAAAAGATAAGACCGTAAAAAAGAAAAAACAATAAGCATAATATTATAAAATGGCAAAATTTCTCAACAAAAAAGAACAAGTTATCGACTTTAAATTAACTCCGTATGGTAAAAAAAGACTAGCCGCTGGAAAATTCAAGCCAGCCTACTACGCTTTTTTTGATGACGGTATTTTGTATGATAGCCAGTATGCTGGCTTCACTGAAAAACAAAACGACATTAATGAAAGAATCAAAAACGAAACTCAATTTTTAGAAGGAATTCTAAGTTTTACTGATATTGAAAACTATGCACCCGCCGGAAATTATTTAGAAGTTGCAACGGCAGACATGGAAGTAGACGATGCGGACATAGATATTTCGCCTGTTAACAAACCCATAAGGACCGATAAATTCTCATATGGGCCCTCATTGAGTGATGTTGTATACGATTCAGAAGGTACCCAATTTTCACCAGCTACCAAGCTTGTTACCTGTCAGGGACAAATAGTGAAAATAAAGAGTATTGATGATACAAATTATGATTTTAATGTAGAAGATTCAGTTGAAAACATAGGGTTGAGTTCTACTTCTAGAAAATATGATATTCCACAAATAGATGTCGATCTTTATTATACTAGAGTAATTGATAGTCAAGAAAGCCTTTTAGATTCAAAGAACATACAAGAGACGATTGCACAATCCCCACCTTTTTCAGATGGCAATGTCATAAAACTTATAAAAAATGATTTAGTTGTGTATAGCGAAGAAGTAAACACTGAACTATTAAACGAAAATTATGAAATTGAAATTTTTGAAATTGTAACAGGTTCTGAGCTTGTAAAGCTTGATAGGAAATATTTCAACAAGAGCGAACCCCAAATACAAGATGGTTATATGAGATCTGCAACTCCACACAGAAATGTGTTAGCTGACCTAAACACCGATTCAGTAGAATATTATTTTGATGTCTTAACAGATGCACAAGTAGATGCTAGAATAGCGTGTGGATGTTCTAAATCATTTAATAAAAATTCTTATTATGTAGATTTAGATTTTGATTGTGAAAAAATTATGGAAAAAGAAGAAGTATATTTTGATATCTATGGTAGTGTAACTGTGCCAGAAATATGTCAACCTGATAACCAGCCCGGCGGCCCGGGCCCCAATTATACACCTGATGGTGAACAATTGAATGAAGACACATGTGGAGATGAATAATGGCAGAAAAATACGCAAATTTAAAATTAAATGCAGAAAGAGTTTTTGGTAAATTTTTACCCACTGTATACCTAAAGCAAGCTGCGGTTATGTTAAATGAAAACGCCGAGGACGAGGAAGATCGTTCCGATTGGAGAATTCGTGCAGACATATCAGTGTCTTTTACAAAGCCAGACAACATGAACATGGCTGAGGTCAAAACTTTTATTGAAGATAATATGGATGATTTATATCTGTATGCTTGGGTTTCCCCGTATGAAAACTTAAATAGGCAACTTGAGGCAGGACAACTATACATCAGAGACTTGTTTGATGCTCAAGAAGCGCTTCAGAACACGACTATTGACAATTTTACAGTTGAAAGCCCATATTTCCCATTTATCATGAATGCAGCCATTAAGTCTTGGATGGCAAAAGATAAGTTCTACGGTTTCGAACCTATGTTGGAAGAAGGTAGCATGACTGCGTCGGAATTCTTTGAGACACTTGCCGGCGATCCCGGGATACATGAAGCAGATCCCCACAGAACCACCGCGTTATTTCGAGATGACTTTACAAACGCAGATTTCATGGCTGGTTGGTTTTATAGTTTATATCCTGAAACTATAAAAGCAGGTGTAACATATCCCGGCTTTACAGAAACCCCTTCTTTAGCTAATTTGTTTATGTTTGGTACGGATATAAGAGGACCATGGAATAAAGAAGAGGATATTCATATATCTGATATCCGAGCCGCAGCAGCAGCAACCATAAATGCAGCAAAGGGCGAGGACCGAAACTATTACAACGAGCTTTCTAGTGAGTTAGAATCAGATTCAATCCCACCTGAAATGCTAGAAGAACTCGGCGACGAATTGGGTACTACATTTGAAAATGCAGGATCTGTTCTAGAATATATTGTCGAAACCGCCGGCCCTGAACTTGGCGTTGGCTTGGATGAAAGCAAAGAAACAACAACATCTTATTTTGCAACACACGCCCAAGACTTTTTTGCTGAAACAAACATAACAGAGTTGGCCGATGTCCTGTATCAATACAAAAAAATTAAATTAAGTGACCTTATAAAACCAATACCAGAGGGCGGTTATGGTGGTGTTTTGAGTAACGAAAGCATGTTCGATAAAAATGATAACGAGATTATTACATTTGGAAACATTCGTGTCGAGTTTATTTATGACACCAGCCTTTTAACTGACCACCGACAAACGGCTAAAGATGTTATGGCCGAGCTTACACACGTGTTTTTTATTGGAACAATCGGATTAGACGTCGAACAACATGAGGGTTTCAACGTGTTTGGTTACGGCGGCGGCGGCGTCGGCACCTCGACGGGCGGCTGGGGCGGTGATTTTCACAAGGATATGAGTTCAAAAAGAACCGCAAAGAGAAGCATGTTAAATAATTATTTTGGCAATATAACATACGAGCATTTGTTAAATCAAAATGTGGTTCCGAACCCTTATTTTGAGCACTATATTTATTCTTCAGACAAGAGCCCATATGATGATGTACCACTACAAAGCTTGAACGGCAGTTTACATGCAAACGAACCATATAGACGTGATCAGATGATTGATTCATTTGAAAAATTGATGGGAAAATACAAAGGCAGAGGAAGCACAAACAAAAGATTAAAAAATCACATGAACAATTTGAAGTTGTTGATCGAAAGACACGGTCACACCTCGCAATTTGTACAACACCTTAAAAGATATCAGAGAACCTTTACAGATAAACAACCATCTACTGTGAGTGGACAATATTACAGTGAATTCATGGACTTGCTAACAACTATGAATCAGCAAATTATGCGTCAAGATAGGATAGAGAAGAGATTATCAGTTAATTCTACCTGCATTGATTTGAGACCAGTACGCCCGATTTCAACCACTTACAATCGACCCCACCCAAATAGACCCCATGGGTGGAAAGATATGCAAGAAGCCGATATAGCTAGGGGCGAAATCCGGCCAGACTCATATTATGATATGTACACGTTTAACAAAGAGGTATCATTTCAAGATAGCGATTTTATTCCTGAAAAGTGGTCAAAATTAACAAGGTCGATCAAATATATAGATGCAGAAGCCGATGGTGGTCAGGAAGAATTTGTAGATATGGCCGAAGCCCTGAGAAAAGAAGCAATCGATGAGCTAGCTGGCATGCCCGGAGTAGATGACGACTATATCGAAGCATATGTAACCCTAAAGGTTGCAGAATTGGAGAATGATTACGTAGCCGCCGGCGCAGTCACCGGAGTCGATCAAATTTGTAAGAATTGGGGTTATTTCTTTTTCGATTGGGAAAAGGCAATGCATACGAAATGCGACATGGCCAATATTGTGGAACTAGCTAAATTATCTGTCTTCATGAACTTCAATATACCATACAGCGCATTTAGAGCAAAAAGCCTCACTGTTACAAGATACGATTTTCCAATAGAATTGTTGTCACAAGTTGAAGAGGTTGATGATACCTTGCCTCTTGACAGAGCCGATTTCTATAGAACATGCATGCATACTGTATTTAAAACAAATACGGTAGTACCTGAAGTTTTACATACTTCACACAAAGTCCTGCCGCCGAACCTCGCTCGTTTCGATCATGCAGATTCTGTGGATGAAGCCACTAAAGATAAGTACGGGAAAGCGGCTGTTGACTTATGTGCCGCTACAGATCCATCTTTTGGAGTGGAAGGGAAAACAAACTATTCTTGTGTTCAATATGTGAACTTTGATGTCGCTCCATGTTATGGTTCACCCGATAGACAGTGGTTGAAAGGCAGTACCCCGGGCACCATCGAGTACCTCGACGTCGCTCAAGTGACAGGTACACTATATGCAAACACTGTTGGTGGGCTTGACTGGGCCCCGCATTCGGATGGTTACGGCGCGCCATGGGTGAGCACTGTCGGAATTGGAAATCCTTTTGCAATGGGTCTTATAAATATGTATAGGATGTTGGCATTCGAAATTAACGACTATATGGATGACGATATTGCTTTTTTGGCAAACGCATCCACAATGGCCAACACTAGGTCTTATGAATATAGAGACGAAACTTCCTATGATCAAAATGTACATCGAAGCATTGCTACAGCCAATCCTACAGGTAAAAGAAACTCATGGTATGAAATCGTCATCACGATCGAAGATAGGACCATGCAGTATTTTTGTAAATTATACGAAGATTTCTTTAAGCCCCTTATTGAAGCATTTGAGGAATATGTTGAATATGCAGAAGAATTATGTAGTTATAATAAATCTATAGAACAATTTAATCAATTTTTTATTGATGCTATGATTGAGAAATATATTACCAACAGAGAAGGCGCTGATGTTCAAATGCAGATGTTAAATGATGTTGTCTCGGGTCTAGAAATGGCACTGTTCTCGGAGGCAATCAGCGGAATCGAAGAGGGTGGAACGTCAGCATACGATGCAGACACAATGAATTTTAGCGAG
>CENP01022954.1_pt1 | contig 11691 bp, 8 predicted proteins | sample 361281 | NCBI WGS metagenome assembly CENP01 (sample SAMEA2591122, study PRJEB7988) | marine metagenome | biome: marine biome (ENVO:00000447); feature: deep chlorophyll maximum layer (ENVO:xxxxxxxx); material: saline water (ENVO:00002010), including plankton (ENVO:xxxxxxxx) | depth 70 m
ACTGGCAAAGAGTACAAAGGTAGTGTACACAAAATGAATGGTCAAATTCATACTGGGGCTAAACACTCTAAATCATCAAAACAAGTAGTACATTATGGTAAACTATCTAAAAATGCAAAAACAAAAGCAAGAAAGAGTTGGAAATAATGGCAGCTAAAAAAGGTTTATATTACAACATAAACAAAAGGAAAAAAGCAGGAACAAGTAGGTCAAAAAAGAATTCTACAATTAGTCCTAAAGCATACGCAAATATGAAAGCAGGATTTCCAAAGAAAAAGAAAAAATAACCATAGTGGCAAATCTCAAAACAGTTAAATGTCCACACTGTGGTGATAAGTTTAAACAAGCACATGGCAGACAAAAATATTGCAAGATACAATGTACTAAAGCTGCAAACGCCAGGACACGAACTGCAGAGAAAAAAGAACAAGAAAAATTACAGACACCTAGCAGTAGGGCTAATCGTGGTGAACATTATTTATATTTTGTAGAAAACTATGCACAAGAAATTGATGAAGGATTACTTACACAAAAATTTGTAGCAGAAGATATAGGAGTTGACCAAAGTGTAGTTGCAAGAATGATGCTTGCTTATAAGGAAGATAAAGCAAAACTTGCAGCTAGAGAGAACTGGGATATACCAGAAGAGGCTAAGAGTTCTTTAAAATCTTTTAAAAAATTTAGAGATAGGTACTTCTTAACAGAAACAGGACAACAATACGAAACAGCTAAGTTTCATAAAAATTGGATTAAAAATATTTTAAAAGCTATTGATAAAGGTGAACAGCTTATGATTCTATCACCACCACGACATGGCAAAACAGATTTACTTACACACTTTGCTGTATGGCAGATATGTCAAAATCCAAACATAAGGGTTATGTGGGTAGGTGGTAATGAAGATATTGCAAAAAACTCTGTAGGTTCAGTGCTTGACCATTTAGAGAACAATGAAAAACTAATAGAAGATTTTTGTGGTCCAGGAGAAACTTTTAAACCAAAAAGCAGAACAGGTAAAACTTGGAGTTCTGGACAATTTACTGTAAAAACTAGAACCGTAACTGGTATCAAATCACCGACTATGGTGGCTGTAGGCAAAGGTGGTAAGATACTATCACGTGACTGTGATTTAATTATTGCAGACGATATTGAGGACCACGGTACAACTGTGCAACCTAGTTCACGTGAACAAACAAAACGATGGTGGACTACAACATTGTCATCACGTAAAGAGGAACATACAGCAATTGTTGTCATAGGTTCAAGACAACATCCAGATGATTTGTATAACTCTTTGAATGACAATGATGAATGGGAAAAAATAATAGAATCAGCTCATAGCTTAGATATTCCTATTGATAGTGGTGAACCAAAAGACCATAAAAAACACATGTTATGGTCGTCAAAGAGAAGTTATAAGTGGCTCATGGCACAAAGGAGAAATGCCGAAACAACAGGTGGTCTTGCGATTTTTGAAATGGTTTACTTAAACAGACCTTTTTCAGAAGGTTTACAAATGTTTAAAGTAGATTCTTTAGATGCAGCAAGAGATGATTCAAGAATAGTTGGTCATTTACCACCTAAAACAAGATTGATTGCTGGTCTTGACCCAGCTGCTACTGGTTATCAAGCAGCATTCTTATGGGCATACGATGTAGAAAAAGGCAAACTTTACATGGTAGATATAGAAAATAAAAAAGGTGGAGGTATTCCCCAGGCATTTAAAACAATTAAAGAATGGTATAGCAAGTATCAATGTTCTCATTGGATTATTGAAGAGAACGGATTTCAACGTGCAATTAGACAAGATAGAGAATTAAAAGAATGGACAGCATCACGTGGCATACATTTAGAAGGACATCAAACACAAAAAAATAAATTTGACCCGTATTTTGGTGTAGGTTCTATGAGTGAACTATTTGACAAAGGTTTAGTAAATCTTCCTTATGGTAATGCAGATTCGCAAAATAAGAGTAATATATATCGTAGGCAGCTTTTGTATTTTTCAAATGCTGCTAACAAAGCAAGTAGCAAAGGATATAAGTCGGATATAGTTATGGCAAGTTGGTTTCCAATAAAAATTGTAAGAAGGTTACAAAAAGAATTTATTGCAGAAATGGGATATGATTATAACCCTAGTTATTCAAACATGGATATAAGTTCTATGAATACTGCACCATGGTAAAGATATGAACACATCAGAATTACAAGATAAAATAACACAACTACATTACGATAATCAAGATAATCATAGTTCACGTGGACGTATTCGTTCTATTATGAACGGTGGTCCTTCTGGATTACTTGCTTTATTAGGTGACCAAATACAAGGTTTTGAAGATTGGCAAGTACCTATGCCTAACCTTATGATGTCTGGACTAGAACATCTAGCACAAAAAATAGGTAGAATACCAAACTTAAAAGTTGATGTACCAAATAATAAAGATTCAGAACGTGCAAGAAAAAGAGCAGATAAAATAGCAAGAATTGTTACAGCTTATGATGATGTACAAAGATTAGATTTACAAATGCCACAAGTTGGTAGATGGTTACCAGGTTATGGTTTTGCAGTTTGGATTATTAAAGAAAAAAAAGGTCCAGATGGTACACCATATCCTTGTGCAGAATTACGTGACCCTTACAATTGTTTCCCTGGTTACTTTGGTGCAGACCAAATGCCTAAAGAAATGTCTATTGTAAGACGTGTACCTAAAGCATCCTTAGCAAAAATATATCCACAGTTTGAAAAAGAAATTAAAAAAGGTTATAACACAGTAAATATTGCTAGTGGTTACGCATCGGCATATCAAGATGCTTACAATGGTTCTTGGGCAAACTCAAATAATGAAGGTGACTTAGTATCTGAATATTACAATGAAGAAGGTACATACATTTACCACATGTCATCAAGTACAATATTAGATTTTATTCCTAATCCTTTAGAAAGTGGACCAGCTTTTGTTGTTGCAAAGAAATTTTCTTTTGACCAAATGCAAGGTCAATATGACCAGATTATAGGATTAATGGCATCAATGGCAAAAATAAATGTCATGTCAATAATAGCTATGGAAGATGCTGTATTTACAGAAACAAACATTACTGGTGAATTAGAATCTGGACAATATAAAAAAGGTAGATTTGCAGTTAACTATTTTTCTCCAGGAAGTTCTGTATCAAAACCAGCATCTAATATCCCTTATCAAATTTTTCAACAGATAGATAGAATAGAACGTCAGTTACGTGTTGGTGCATCTTATCCAGCACAAGATGATTCACAATCACCATTAAGTTTTGCAACAGGTAGAGGATTAGAAGAATTAGGTGCATCTATGTCATTAATGATTAGAGAATATCACACAGTATTAGCAGATGCCGTTCAACAGATTGATTCTAAAAGACTTGAATGGGATGAAAAAATGTATGGTGGTACAAACAAAGAACTATCTGGATATTATAACAATGAGTTCTTTTCTGAAAAGTATGAACCAAGTACAGATATAAACGGTGCTTTTAAAACTAGACGTGTTTATGGTGCTATGGCTGGTTATGATGAACCACAGAAGATTGTTACAGGGCTGCAACTTCTTAGTTCTGGTGTTATTGACACACAAACATTACAAGAAAACTTAGATGGATTAGATAACTTAGCTATGGTTAATGAGAGAATTACAAGAGAAAAAATGGACAAAGTATTAGAAGATACATTATTACAACAAGCATCTGGTGGAGATGAAAAGGCTATTATGGCTGTTGTGCAAATTAGAAAAAATCCAGGTAATATGCAGAGCATCTTAGATAAATTTTTTACAGCAGAAAAACCCGACATACCAGAGCCAGAGGCTCAACTATTAGAAGGTCAAGGTCCCACCACCACGGGACCTGCGCCTTCTATACAACAAGCATTAGGACTGGGATGAAAGATTTAAACAAAGAATTTGCTGATATAGTTTGGAACTCTTTAGAAGATGTAGATGAATTAGGTGACGATATATTATTAGAAAGTGATTTATTTGAACCTAGATTATTTCACAACAGATTACCAACTATAGATTTACCTAATGGATATTTAATTATTAGTCAAACTTTTATATTTGAAGATGAGGAAGAAGAAGATGGCAACAAGAATCAATAAAAGAAATTCTGCTGTAAAACCAGCATCTAATAATTATATTGACCAAACAAGAATGACTTATGGAGAAAAAGAACCACTTAAAGCATTGAACAGTGAAGTACAAAACTTAAATTTAACACAAGAATTACCACCTCCAGCAGCAGCACCAACTGCAGCTGCAAGTGTATTTGAACCTACTAATCAACCATTAAGACCAGTAGAAGATGGATTAGACTTTGGTCCAGGTGTTGGTTCACAAGAGCCAATAGAAACTACAGAATCTTTAATACAAAAATTTTATGAATTAACAGGTGACCCACTTCTAGCACAATTACTAAAGGGGTAACATGTCATTTAGCACTTTTGACGCATCATCGTTTCAAGATGATTCAGAAACAAAAAGAGCTATAAGTAAAGCTGTAGCACCTAGTTCTGTAAATCAAGACCAAGCTAATCGTGCATCCGCAATAATAAAACGTTATCCAACAATAAGTAAAGGTTCTTTAGTTGGTGCAGTAAAACTAGGAATATCAGAAGATGACCCAAGACTAGGACAGATAGTTATGAAGGAATCTGTTTTAAAAGAAGAAAACGGATTTGACAAGTTAAAAGATGCTACACGTAGAGCAGTGAGAGGTTTTTTTATAGGATTTCAAAACTTATGGGAAAGTGGTGCGCCAAGAGGTGTTAGATATTTAGAAGGCAGACAACAAGGACTTACACATGATGAGGCTGCTAAATTAAGTAAAGCAACTTTGTTAGGTGAAATAGATTCTGCTAAAGCTGCAGGTAAAGATTTAGATTTAGGTGAAGGATGGTTCTTAGGAACAACAGACCCAACACAAACAGATGAGTATAAAAATTTATTAGCTGCAGGTGTTGACCCATTAGCTGCAAGAGAGTTTGTAAGAGATAATATTTTAGGTGTACAGATATACGAAGAGCAAAAGAAAAAAGCAAATCAAATACAATTTGTAGGAGAACGTGCAGAAAAGTTTGCTGCTGCAGGACTGGAACCTACAGTTACAATTGGTAGATATTTATTTAAGCCTATAGATGAAATAATAGAACCAGGCACAAAAGCATATAATTACATGACTGGTGCAATAGATATAATTGCACAGATATTTGCTGACCCAGTAGCATTACTTGGTTTTGGTGTAAGTAAACTTGGAAAAGCTAAATCTACATTTACAAACTTAGATAATTTAAGTGGAATGGCTAAAGTTTTTGAAAATACTGGTTTATTACAAGGTGCAAGAAAAAGTGTATTTGGTCCAACTACACAAGAGTTTTTAGCTGGTAAAGCTGGTGTGGGATTTAAAAAATTTCTATATGAAAACTCTACATCAGATATTATTGCTGCATCTAAAAATAATATTGATGATTTTAAATTTTATGATGAACTAGAAAAATTTAAAGTTAATAATAAAGGAAAATCTTTTGAAGAGATAGATGCAGACTTTACAGAAAATCTTGTTAAGAAAAATTTATTATTAGAGGCTACGGCAGGCAACGTACCTACTGTAAGAAAAAAAGGTAATCGTTTAACAAAAATGTTAGAGAGAACATACGGTAATAGATTAGTTACCGAAAACAAAGATGACGCTTTTGTTAAATTAAATAGATTTATTAGATTAGCAACATCAGAAATGGATAAAGGACAACAAGCTGCAATAAGAACTAAGTTTATGTCTGCATCTATAAAAGCACTTAATGATGCAGATGCACCTACAGCTACTGCTAGATTAGTAAATGATTTTATAACAAGAGATTTTAAACCACAAGTTGTAAAGGCTTTAGGTGGTAAAGAAAACTTAACAAAGTTTCAACAAACTCTTGTTGATAGTGGATTAGAAGTACAAGCTAAATTTATATCTGGTGCAAGAAAAGAAAAAGGTATTGTAAGAAGTTATGCAATAGAAACAACTGGAGAAAACTTACCAGTAACACCTGTACTTAGAAAATTACAAGGCGGTAAATTAGATGGAGTTGAAGAACTTGTTGACCCAGTTACTGCACAACAACTTGCTGACGAAATATTCTTGCCAAACACAAGAGATATAATAAGAGCTGCGAAAACATTAGATACAAAGTTTGGAAAAATAGGAAGTAAAATTGCAGCTAACAGTGGTGCAGAAACAGTAACAAGATTTATGGACTGGTACTATGGTGCATTGTTTAAACCTCTTGTTCTTTTAAGACCAGCATGGACAGTACGTGTAATTTTAGAAGAACAACTAAGAATGATGGCATCTGGTGTTACAAATGTTATTACACATCCAGCACAAATGATTGCAAGAGTTATAGGTAAAGAGAAAGAATCTGGTAAAAATTTATTAGGCAGCTTTGAAGATAATGCTAGTTTTATTGATGTAACTTTAAACGGTGCAGGTACACCTAGTGCAATAAGAAGAGGTTACGGTGCAACAGGTGAATTTACAACTGTTACCAGGTCAGAAAATGTAAGAGCTTGGGGTGAGGCATCATTTAGAAACTTTATGCAGCACAAGTTTGACCCATTGTCAAGACGACTTGCACAAGCACAACTACAACCAACAGCTGCTAAAAGAAGTGCTGAACTTAGAAAAATTATAAAAGAAACACAAACTCCAGGAAATGTTTTGAATGAACATGTTAGAAAAGTTACAGGAGCAAAAGGTCATGCTTTTAATGGTGCAGGTTTTTCTAGTAGTCCAGGAGCTGCAAAAGCAGAAGAGTTTGTTCATTATGTAAATGCCGCAGTAGCACAAGCCACTGGAGGTAAAGTAGCAACTACTACAGCAAAAGCAGGAACACCTAGAGCTGCAAGAAACTGGATTGATGAAAATGGTAATGATGATTTATTAAGAGCTTTAGCTAATGAAGATTTAACAGCACAAGAACTTGTAGGACTGAAAAATGTAGATATGGAAAAGTATTGGGCTGGTCAACTTAAAGAACAGGAATACACATCAATAACTACACAGCTTAGAAAAAATCAAGATAAAATTAAAAAAGACTTTATAAAGAAATATAAAAAAGTATTACCAGAATCTGCAAGAGGAGAACTTAAAAACTCTATATCAAGACAAACAAGAATACTTGATGACTATGTAGATATGGCATTTAATTTATTTATGACAGTACCAACAAAAACAATGTCAAGAGCGCCAACATTTAAAAAACATTACTGGGAAAAAGTAGGAGAGTTTGGTCAACATCTCAATGCACAAACATTAAAAAAAGTTATAAAACAAGCTGAAGAGGCAGGACTTGCAAAAGGTACTGCATTAGAAAAAAAAGTTTTAAAACAACTTAAAAGTTATGAAGGTGTAAAAGGTGGTGTAAGCGGTATAGAACTTGTAGATAAATTAGCATCATCACATGCACTAACACAAACAAAAGCACTGCTTTATGATGTAACAACTAAAACAAGACTTGGTAATGCTACAAGAGCTATCTTCCCATTCGGTGAGGCATACTTAGAAATATTTACAACATGGGCAAGACTACTTAAATCGGAAGGTCTTAGACCTTTACGTAGAGTACAACAAGTCGTACAATCTGGTCGTGAACCAAATCCTATTTTTGATGATGAAGGACAAAAGGGATTCTTTTATAAAGACCCAAACACTGGAGAAGAGTTGTTCGGTTATCCAGGAGAAGGATTACTTAAAAAATTTATGTTTAAAGATTTAGAAGAAAACGGTGTAAAAGTTAATTTACCAGTATTTGCACAATCACTTAACATAGCAGGTAATATTGTGCCAGGATTTGGTCCAACAATAACTGTACCTATGGCTGTTATAAATAAACAATTTAATTTATTAAGACCAGGTAAATGGGAAGAAACATTATTCTTTGGAGATTTTTCTCCACCAAGAGTAGAAAACATTGGTGAGCTTGTAGGTTCAACAATACCAGAACCATCATGGCTAAAAAAATTAAGAATAGCTTATGAAGTAGGTGGAGCAGAGGCTAAAAGACAATTCTCAAATACCACTATTGATGTATATAAAGCATTGTTATATGCAGGACAAATAGAAGATAATACACCAGAAGGTGCAAGCGCAGGTATTGAGTTAGCAGCAGACTATGCAAGAAAAATATTTATTATAAGGTCAATTGCACAAGCTATAGGACCAGCTGGACCAGTCGCACCTAAATATGAAATATCTGATGAAACAGGTACGTTTTATTTATTTGAAACATTAGCACAAGAGTATTGGAATATACAAAATGCTACACAAGATTCAACAACAGCTGTTCAAGTGTTCACAGATAGATTTGGTTTTGACCCAGTAGCTATGGCAACGGGTAGAACATTTACCGTTAAGAAAAGACCAGTAACACAAGATGGTGCTGTATGGGAAAGAAAAAATCCAGAACTTGTAGAAAAGTTTGATTTAACTTACGCATTTTTAATTGATGAAACAGAATCTGAATTTTTATATGAACAATATTATGCACAGCTTTTAAGTGGTGATAGAGTTCCAAAGACTGCTGAACAATGGCAACAATCTAAAAACATTCTTTTAGGAAATATAGAATACGAAGAATTTTTAAAAAAGAATAATTTACTAAACAAAAATGACAAAGTATCAATACAGGCTAAAAGAAATAAAAAAGCAGAGATAGCTATGAGATACCCTGGATATGGTAGAAGTATTGATTACAGTCCGACTAAACCAGAAATAGATGATTTGATTGATGAGCTATATACTTGGATAAATCCAGCAACGTATGTTTTAGACCCAAGACTTGCTGGTAATCCAGCAGCAGAAGGGCTAAAAGAATATCTTATGTTAAGAGATAAAGTTATTGCAGATACAAAAAAATTACCAGGTGGTTATTCAGATACTTCCTTCAGACGTGCTAATAAACTAGCACCTTATAGAACCTTGTTAAGGAATAAAATTAAAGCTATATTGGTTACAAAGCCAGAATTTGCACCGATAGCAAAAGAAATATTTGAAAGAGAATTACGTGAGGCAGAAGAAGATATAGAATTATTAAAGGGATTATATGACAGTTGATGAATTTTATAACAGAGTAGAAAAATTAATTATACAAATTAATGATAATGCTACGTTAGGTACAAATAAAATAGGAATAACAGCAGACGCAAGATTAGATATTCTAAATGCAAATACAATTGATGAGGCTATTCAATTTTTACTTGCATATAACATACCTCAATATGTTGTAGATTTAGCTTTATCTGGACAAGATTTAACAGACATTACTCCAGATGATGCAGCTGTTGCAGGAGCAAGAGAACAAACTGGATTGTTTGGAAACACAGATTATTACATTGGAGTACCAGCAACATACGTACCACCAAGAGAAGGTGCTACAGATTTTTATACGCAAGATGATTTAGTTAATTTATTTTCTGGAATAGGAGATGAACAGATTGCTGCAATACAAGCAGACTTAATTAATTCAAGACTACTTACTGTAGGTGATGGATTTATACCAGGAGATTGGGACACACCAACAAAAAATGCTTTTGAACGTGTACTTGAAAGAGCTAATTATGGTGGTGTAACAGAAATAGAAAAGCAAAATGGTTCAGCATGGAGGAATGTTTTAAAAGAGTTTGTTGCAAATCCAGTTCCTATAATGCCAGATACAGAAGTATTTTTACCACAAGACCCAGCATCTAATGCACAAACAGTAAAAAATCTTTATGCAAGAGAATTAAATCGTGACCCATCTGCTTATGAATTAAAGTTATTATCAAATGAGTTATATAAACAAGCAGAGGCATCTTATAAACAATCACAAGAATTAGGTGATGTAGCACAAGCACAACCAGCTTTTACTGGAGATGATTTGTTACAAGGTGAATATGGTAACTATGCAGCAGAAAATGTACAACAAGCTATTGATGAACAAGGTCTTACACAAATTGACCCAACAAGTAGAATGCAAGAGAAGTTTGATAGAATCACAGAAAACGAAAAAACAAGGTTAGGAGAAAATTATTCTGCACGTAACACTAGGACTTCTATTCTTCGTAGCATCGCTGGGAGGCCAAGCTAGTATGTCACAAGAATTAGTAGCATTTATGGAATCAATAAAAACACAAGAAAATGCTGGTGGTGATTATTTATTAGAACACAAACCAACAATGATTAAAGGTTATGATGGTGAACCTATACAAGTTCAGGCATTAGGTGCTTATGGAATACTAGATATTAACTGGGATAAGTGGGCAGAACAAGCAGGTTACAAAGGTGCAGACTGGAGAGTTCCAGAAATGCAAGATATTGTAGCTGCATATAAATTTACAGAATACTACAACACTTATGGTAGTTGGGATTTAGTAGCAGTAGCATGGTATGCAGGACCAGGCACAGCAAATAAAGCAAAAGCATTAGGTCTTGATTCAGTTGGTAATATAGAAAACCTAGAAAGTTTTGGACCTAACGTATCTGAATATGTAAATAGTGTTATGGATAAGTATGAAAAAGTATTAGAAACTGCAAGTAATGATACTGTTGATTCTTATGTAAGTCAGACTTCTACACAAACTGTACAGCCAAACATACAAACACAAGACGATGGTATGTCACCAGAGCAAAACAAATTTGAAAAATACGCAGCACAAATGTTAAGAGCATTAGTTCCAGACTATTCAGCAGATTATGAAACACAAGTTCCAAAACAAGCTGGCACTATGGAAGATAATGTTTTTAAAGCAGATGTTCGTAGAGGTATAAAGTAATGGCATATAATTTACTTGGACAACAAGGACCGAAGGGAAGTAGAAATCCAGACCCTAGCTTATCAGACGCAGAGGCAACATACTTGTATGACGATGCTCCTGGAAAAGGTGATAATAAAGGATTAGATTCAAGAGGTAATCCAGTTGACGCAAAAGATGTTCAAGATAAATTAGATGATAATGAACCAATTAGATTAACAGATGGTCCAGATGGTGGTCCTGGAGGTTTTGAAGAACCAAGAGAAAGAGAAGGTAGAACATTATCAGAAATACTAAAAGGGAACACTGTAAGAGAATATACAAAAGAAGAGTGGGAAAGATTAAAGAGTGCGCCATTAGATGAAAAATTAAAATTAATTGAAGAAAATTCAAGAAATGGAGTTAGGTTAACAGGTTCACAAAAATACTTTTTAAATAATACTTATAGCATTACTGCATCAGAATCTAATAAAGCACAAGACAAAGGTAAAGAAGTAGTTGTTCCAGAATCTGGTCCTTTACAACCAGGAGATGCAGGTTATGGAATAGATACTTGGTATGAATTTTTAGGATATCGTTCTGAAGATGATGCTATGAGAGATTTTGTTAAAGGTGATTTAACAAGAGCGCAAATAAGAAGAGCAGAAAATGAAGTACAGCCAGATGCAGCTGATATTATGGTGGACACAACTAAAGCTGCAGATTTTTATGGTTTTGCAGATTCTGATTTTGCGAGAACAGTACCAGGACAAGAAGTTAAAAAGTTTTTATCTTTATTAGACACTATTGCTGCTTTAGAAAATTCTGATTATGGAAGAACTCCTCCAGGACAAAATGTTATTAATGATTTAAAAAAAGGTGCTAAAGGAAATATAACTGTAACTGG
>CENP01038571.1_pt1 | contig 11683 bp, 3 predicted proteins | sample 361281 | NCBI WGS metagenome assembly CENP01 (sample SAMEA2591122, study PRJEB7988) | marine metagenome | biome: marine biome (ENVO:00000447); feature: deep chlorophyll maximum layer (ENVO:xxxxxxxx); material: saline water (ENVO:00002010), including plankton (ENVO:xxxxxxxx) | depth 70 m
TTAAGAATTTCACTTTTAATGTAAGGTGCAAAATCAGATGTATTTATACTGTTAGTATCTAAGACAGTCTTAACTTCTTGGGCTATAAGACCATAATGTGTTCTGTTAGAATCGCCATCAGTTAATGTATATTTTCTTGGAGTTAGTTGTGATACAAAACTTAATCCCAAGTCTGAATTAGCTATATTAGACTTATCATTCGCATCAGAAGTTTGTATTGTTCCATTTGTTGCATACACATCGTCCCACCTATAGCTTGAACCACCTAAATCATTTGAATTATCTGCCAATGGTGCAAACCTATCAGTAGTGCCACCCATATAAATAGAACCAGTACCAGTAAACCATAGACCATGATTAGCTGAAGTAGGATTACCACCAGAAAATGCCATACTATATGGATCATTACCCATAAGAAGAAAGAAGTCTTTATCAGAATCATCAGATGGACATAAAATTCTTAACGGTTCTGAGCCACCTGTAACACTGTCAGATAACTCAGAAAATAATCCACCTTGACTTGTTCCTGATATACCTACTGCGCCATATTTACCAGTTACAGTTAGATTACTTCCGTCCCATTTTAAACTTCTTGTAGAACTTCCTATTGAAAATTTCGGAGTTGTACTTCCTGAGTCATTTCCTAAATAGAATCCTGCTGCAGTATCTGTAGAGCTTGATTTTCCTGCCCTTACTGCCATTCCTGCTGCTGTTGATAAATTAATAACTCCTGTGCTAATTACACCACCACTAATAGAAGTTACATTTCCATTAACCTGTGCTCCTGTTATTTTACTGTTCGCTGTACTTTGAGCTGTTGCTGCATTTGTAACAGCTGTATTCGCTGTACTTTGAGCTGTTGCTGCATTTGTAACACCTGTATTCGCTGTACTTTGGGCATTGCTAGCTGCTGTTGCTGCTGCATTTGCTGTATCATCATTTGTAAATCCACTATTATTGTTTAAGTCAGATATATTTTTACCTGTAATTATTAAACGAGCTGCTGCAATTGATCCAGTTGTTATTTTTGCTCCATCAATAGTTGTTACATTATTTGTAATTGCATCTTGAACATTAGCTGCTGCAAAAGTAGTAAATCCACTATCATTATTTAAGTCAGATATATTTTTACCTGATACACTTATACGGGCTGCAGCAACTGTTCCTGTTGTTATTCTTCCACCATCAATTGTTGTTGATCCACTTGAACCTATGTCTGCTGCTTGTAGTGGTGTAACTGTTGTACTTCCATCTGAGAAAGTATTTCCACTTGTAAAAGTTACAAGACCACTAAATCCTATACCCTGCTGTGATGCTTGGAATACAAGATTACTTCCTGATGATGTTTGTCCGCCAGCAGTGTTTTCTTCTGCTCTAAAGTATGAGTACCAGTATTTATTTGAGTTGCCTGCTGCAAAAGTTGGAGGAGTTGTTGCCCACCCACTTGTTAATCCACTAAAGGTATTATTTGATACATTGTAACTTGTTGCAGAAGGAGTGCTTGGTTGACTAGAAGAACTTGCTTGATGATAAACAAAACTTACTACTACTTTTGGAGCATCATTTCCTTGTACACCACCTGTAAGTTTTCTTATTGTATGTACAAAGGTATATGTATTAGCTGCTCCCTGTGCTCGTTCATCAGTTGTTGTAGTAAGTGTAGCTGTTATAACTACAGAAGTTGCACTTCCAAAATTAGCGCTAGTTAAAGTTACGCCTGTGTTACTTGCACTTGTTAAAGTTACACTTGCACTGCTGTTATTTACAGCAGCATAGGTTACATCTCCTGTTGAGTTTGTTCTTGTTGTTGTAAGAGCAATAGAAGTTGGTGATAGTGTACCACTTGTATCTGTAAATATTTGTTCTCCCTCTAATCTTACTCCAAATGCTGAGATAGGTGCTACAGTTGTTGCGTTAGCTGGTCCTACAAATGCAGAGAATAATTCTTTTGTTTTGTTTTGTCCACCCGATGTAAGTGTTACTATTTTGCCACTTCTTATCCAGTAGTATCTTTGCACATCTTTTTTACCAAGCTGATCTACAAAAGTAGTTCCTGGAAAAGGTACTCTTGTAAGTAATGTTCTATTTGATGAATCATTAGTGGGGTGAGACCAAATTTCAGTAAAGCAATTAGCTGTTGTAAGTCCTGAACCATTTGTCCATGATAGATTTATTCCACCTAATACATTCTCTGCTACAGAAGCGCTAAGGCTACTGGGGGCAGAGGGAGTTGCTTGTATTCCCTGTCTTTGATCTTGACTGACTACACTTGGTAAGGAAGGAGCAGATATAGTATAAAAAGAATCATCATACTCTTCAGCTGAAATTTGTGCAGTACAATCTTTACTATAATTTATATTTGTAATTCGAAAAAGTTTATTTTCAAACCCAAATTTTGAATTCGTTACGCCAATGGTATCTCCAGCCAGAAGAAGCAATGATTTTGGCCCAGTCTTAAAGCTTATCTTCATACCAAATCTAGATTTTCTTAAGTAATTTTCAACATTTATCCTTGCATTATAATAATTTCCTACTGAAGAAATATTTATGTTTCCTGACTTAACAATATTTTTATCTGATTTTAAGTATGTTGAATCATAAAAGCTTACAGATCGACCCTTAAACATATTTCCAGGATCCATTATTTGAGTACTTACAGTATTAAAAGATTTTGCAACTCCTTCATCACTAACTGTTATATTGCCAATAATATCATCTTCTGTTATAACTCTTGGATTATATTCTACACCTTTTGTATACCCACTATAGCTTGCTGTATTTGATGAAGTGATTACAGTAGAGGTCACAGCATCACTTGCAGTTTCAATTCTGAGAGCATATTTTCCACCTTCATAACTAAGTAACCCATTGAAGTTAGTTAAAAATCCATTCACATTTTCAAAGACAGATGTTGACGTATCAACAATTCCTTGACACTGGTGCCGAGTAGCAAATCTTTGGTGTTTATTGTCCCAACCAAGATATCTCCAGTACTTTATATCATCCGAATCATATAAGCTATAACCAGTATCGTATCCACCAGTAGTTGAATTATAGATTCCACAAGGATTATAATATTTTGAGTCAGAAACTATTGAAAAGTTTACTGGACTATTTGTTATTACTCCTGTAGTGCTATTAATAGGAAATAAAGAAACACTTGTAAGAGGGCCTGTAAATCCTGTTGGGTTTGTTCCTGTAGGTGCAGTTGATTTTGCGCCAGCAGTGGTTACCCTATAGTATCCTTCTAGTGTGTAAATTATGTCTCCTACTGCATAAGCATAAGAATTTTTCATAAATTTCTTTGTAAATTTACCGTATACTTGTTCAAATTCTGTAAAGTTTACGCTATTAGAGGTACCTAAAGATTTTACTAATCCCATTGAGACTACGCTTCCTGAAGATGTGCCATCTGAAGTAAGAACATATCTATCTCCAACACTTCCAGCTTGGGCTCCTTGCATAGTCTGGGTACCTCTATCGTCGCATGTTCTGGCAGCGAGTAAAAAGTCTGCTAATGATATGTCTGTATTAATATTTAGAGCTTTTCCATATCGTTCTGTTAAATAGTCTAATAACTGTATGGCAGGATTAATACTAACTCGTTTATCATCAGTTCTTATGTCTGTCGTAGAGTTTCCAGTAAATGATTTTTTTATTTTTCTTACTAAGTTATATGTATCTCCTGCTGCAGGCTCGAATCCCGCAGGCCATGGTGTATTTACTGTTGCTATTTTTGTTCCACCATCATAAGATTCTATTGTTCGCGATACGCTTTGTGTCTGTGATGTTCCATCGGCTGCTGTTGTAGTTTTTACAAGCTCTATAATAAATCCTGTGTATTTATTATCGGTATTGCTAGCTCCAGATGCTAGTGTTATTGTATTTCCTGAAATTATTGTTTGCGAACCAGCAGTTAGCCCTGTGGATTGAGCTCCTAGACCACCATGAGTAAGAAGAGTGCTATTATTCCATGTCCACCAGAAATTATTATAGCCATAAAAATTATTTGGGTCTGCATACTTTACTGAGAATACGTCTTGAAAATCTATTTCTCCAACAATGTCTGCAATCCATGGTATGTCATTTGCGATTGTTATAGTAGCTGCACTACTACCATTATCATTTACTGTTGCTGTAACACTGTTTTCTGAAGGAACCGTTCCTGTGCTGTGTGAAGTATCTGTATAGTCCCAAGTAGCCATAGTCCAAGTTTGAGCTGAACTATTTTTCATATAAAACTCTTTATGAGTAGCAATTCCATCAGAATATCCTAATGAAGGCGCTGTACTGAATCTAAATCTCCATTGTTGGTCTCCATCAGGATCCATGAAGTACCACTTATCAATAATCATTACATTACTATTTATTTCTACATCACTGCTTCCTGATACGGGTCTATACAAGTCTACTACATCTCCAACATCAAAATTATTATAATCTTCAGATAAATTTGCAGCTGAATGAGCGTAACTATAGTCGTAGTTATAACTTGAGCATAGTTTACCTCTTACCACATATTCTACTTCAGGTACTGTTGTAGCATCTTCTCCAATTTCAACGTCCATAACAACATAAGCTGTGTCTAATAGTCTATGATTTGGTCCCCAGTATTCTTCATCATCTGTATAGTAGTCTGCTTGTCTTTTAAATTGACTTCCTGCACTAGCTTGAGCAATGCTTGTCAAAGTATTATCAGCTTTTTGATCTATAGTTCCTGTGTAAAAAGTCAGTGACATATTATTTGGTGCAGTAAAACTTCTAGTTTGTCTGTGTCCTAATCCTATTCCATTTGTAGTTTTATGATTTGCGGTGTCAATACTATCGTTGACACTATAGTAATTTGACATTGCGGCTTCGATTGCATCTGCTTCTGCTTCATAGCCAGGCTCTCCATGTCCTAATACGGATCTTCCGTATTTAGCTGTTTGAGCAGTTGAGCCACTAACAGTTCTTCCTGACGTCTTTACACCTCCAAGAGTTTCTCCTAAATCAGCTCTTCCAAAGCAATGAACAGTAGAGTTGTTGTCTGTAAGACCTGCATCTCTAATATCAGAATCTTCCTTGTTTAGGCACATAAGTGGATTGCTATCCATGTACAAATCATAGATACCTCCAATTTCTCCTTCACATAGTGCATATACTAAGAATATATTATTTGGATCATTTTCTTTTGTATCTACAAAAACAGGAAGAGCATCTATTCTTTGTACTCCATATACTACAGGCAGAAATTTAGAAGAAAGTGCAAAATCTAGTTTTACATCATTTTGTATTTCATTATCTACTGTATAAGATTTCATTTTAGTTCGGAACCCACCCCAACTTGAGTGACTACGATAAACTGTTTCTGTTTCTATGGTGGTATATGTTGCTAATATATTGATTGTTTCTTCGGCGTGTAAGAATCCTAAATCGTTTGCGTATTCAGGACGAAGAGCAGCTTCTGGCTGTCCTCTATTATTATTATCTAAGGCTCTGTGAACAGCATCATTAGTAGGCCTTCCTCTTACTGCGGCAAAATCTCCCCAATGACTTGTAAGAGTCCATTTTGCTCGAACAGACTGGCCAGGGTTTTCAACTATGGAAGCTTTTGTTATTATACCTTTAAATATTAAAACAGGGTTACTATCAAGAATAGCTCCTGTGTCAGTATCTAAAAATGCCTTATAAACCCAAACATCTCTGTTTACATATGATTTTGCTGTTGCTATATTTGTTTCTCCAAGAGGGCCTTGAAGTTCATCAGATACAATTGAAAGAGTTATTGATGCTCCTGCACTTTGTGTTGATAAATTAGCTGTGGTAGCAGAGTTAAGTATTTCTGATACAACTAACACTGTGTTATTCGTTTTGATTCCTGTTACATTTACATATTTGCCACTATTCGTTCCACCAGAAATAAAAATTTTATCACCCTCTCTAAAACCTTCTGCTACTAAATCTATCCCTGCTGGCACAGTTATAGTAGAAGAAGTCATACTAATTGCTGAAGAAGTTATTGCATTATTTAAACTTTCAGCTGCTATTTCAAGAGCCATTCCTGACGCTCTTGCCTCAATAGTTTCAGAGTATGTTCCCACACTCATAAGTTTTCCTGCTATATAAATTTGAGATCCATTGCTGCCACCAGCGGTATTGTAACTTTGATCATCAAAGTCAAGATTATGTGCAGCATCTGTAAAGTATGCATATCTTTTTGCATCAGTGGTATACTTACCATTTGCAGGAATTGTACTTGGGCGTTCGAATTTTACTAAATGTGCATAGGCAAATGGCTCATTATTTATAAGCTTTTTTCTAGTATTAGTGCCTACTGTTCTTTCAGCCATTATGCTTGAGCCTCCTCCAGATTTAGAGAAAACTGAAATAGATTATTAGTACCTAAACTGTAAGATTGAACATCACTTTTTAACATGACTCTTACAAGAGGTGTGTAATCACAAGTTGCTCCACTCGCTACATCTCTTTGTAAATGAGGAGTAAAGTAAACAACTCTTTGCGATGTTGTAGGTTGAGAGTGTATTGCTGAATTATAAGTGCCATTTCCCATAACTCTTGTTACTCTGTATGCTTTAGTATGTAAACTATCGTTTGAATCTTGAATTACAAACATATCACCTGGTTGTGGTTGTGTTGTTTCTGTTGTGCTATGCCCTGCTTGTAGTATATATCCTGCTCCTTTTGATCCTGTTGTTGCAGTAGTAATTGTTGGATTAGCACTAACAAAAGCAGCGTTTCTTGAATTTAGGTGTTGAGGTAGTTGTACAAAGAAAGGATTTAATTTTCCATTCTTTTCAAGTAGGAAACTGTAGACAGGTTCAAATTGATCTCTTGTCATTGGATTATAAGTTATATTTATATTCCATTTATGTCCTGCAATACTTCTTGTAATTACACGACCACTGTTTGTTCTTGATGTTTGTATAGGAGCTTCTGAAGAAAAAGTTACTGAAGCAAATCCAGGCCCGTCTGTTCCACCACTTCCTGTTGCCAGAGATTGACCTCCAATACCAATTGGATTATTTGGATCGGGTAGTATATCTAAAAAACTAGTAAAAGTTGCCATTAGTATCCTCCATCTCCTTCTGCGGCTCCATAAGTGCTAGTATTTACTGCTTCTATAAACTCTTCTCCATGTTCATGTGCTGCTTCTCGTATCATACTAATTATGTTTCCTCTTTGATTCATTAATACATCTTCTACGCCTGCAGCATCTACTGCATTGATTGTTATGTTTGCGTTTAAATTTTGTCCACCTATTTTATCATTTGGAGTCACTTCAAAACCAGTTCTTGGCTCTATAACCTCTGGGCCTCTTTCTCCTACTAAAACTTCTCCACCATTTGCATAGCTTCTACGCATTCCTGCTGCTCCACTAGGTGTAAAGTTATTAGCATTTGTGCCTATTCCTTTTTCTCCTCTAAGATACGCAAGCTCTCCTGATGTTGCTCTTTTTGATACATCTACTTTATTGTCTCTTTTTCCAACACTTATTGATTGTGGAGAAGCACCCCCAGCTGGTTTACTTCCACCACCTGCATATTTCATTTTTGAAATCGTTGCTATTTGCATAGCACCCATTGCTAATGCCATTGCAAACATTGGTGCTGAGAATGGTAGTGGTGGATTTGGAGGCGAAATAGCTGCCATAGCTGCTGAAGCAGTATTCATTACAGCAGTAGCTAATTTTGTTTTCTTGTCTGTTTCAAAAGCTTTACGCTTCATCTGCTCTTTCTTCGCTTCTAATTCTTTTATTTTTTGTAGCGATTCTTTTGACTTACCATCTCTTTGTTTCTCTCTAGATATTTCATCATCAATTCCAGCTATTCTTGCTTTTGAAGATGCAGCTGCTATGGCTCCAAATGATTGTATTACACTTCCAACTGCAGCTAATTTATTTGCTGAACTTTCTCCTGAAGCTCCAATAGTTTCAATAGCGGAAGCAACATTCAATGCACCACTAGCTATAGAACTCATAAGCTGTCCTTCTGGTCCTAATGCGCTTAATTCGTCCATCATAGGAGCAAATGAGGTACGTAGTTTTTCTATTTTTTGTTGTGCTGTAGCTGTACTTTTTTCAAAGTTTCCTGTTCCTGTTCCGTCTTCATTTAATGTTTCTTGACCAAAAATTCCGACTTCTCCAACTTGACTTAATCTATCAGCCGTTGTTCCTGTTGTTCCTGCTTTATCTACTGCTTTTGCTCTTGCTACTGATAATTTTTCTTCTGTGAAATCAGCTTCTTCTTCTATTTTTTTAATAGCTTTTATATGTGCATCATCAATAGCTTTCTCTCTTGTTTTTTTCTCTTTTTGAGTTATATCCAGTCTTAGCAATAATTGATCTTTTCTGTTTTGAGTGTCTTTTTCTTGTATATCTAAAAGTCTTTGTTCTTCTGCTTTTGAATTAGCCATTCTCATATTAAAGACTGTCATAGCAGCTTTTGCTTCTTGTTGGCCTGTAAGTGCTGCTGTTCCTCGTAGTCGTATTGACTCTAGTTGTTGTTCTATTGTTAATCTTTCTAATGCAGAGTCTACGGCTGCTTTTTCAGCTGCAACAGCTGATTTATTAGCTTCTCTTAATAATTTTATATCTTCATTTAATTCTGAAGCTCTTTCTAAGTCTGTAATAAGATTAGATAGTCCTCCTGGCTTGTCTAAACTTTCTACTAGATCGTTGAAGGTAAGACCTAGATTATTTAATTGATCATTTAAATCTGGACCGATTAGATTTGTTAATTGTTTTTTAGCTTCTTCTAAACTATTTCCTTCAACCATATCTTGACCAGCTTTTCTTAAACCTGTAAGTCTATCTGCTAGTTCTTGGAATTCATTCTTTGCTTTCTGTGCCTGCGCTCCTTTATTAAGTTGCTTAGTCAGTTCTTGGAATGTACTACCAAAAGTAGTGATAGAAGTATCTGCTGTTTGAGCTTCTTCTTTTGCAGTAGTTAATCCTTCAATAATTTTATTTGTTGCTGCTTCAAAGGTACTTGAGCCGTCTTCAACAGACGTCCTTGCAGCGTCTAAAGCATTTTCTAATCCGCCCTGTCCTTTAAATTGAGCATTAATTTTTTCTCGTAGTTTTGGATCAGTTATTTGTCTAAATGCTCTAAGTTGTGCTCTTTCAAAAACTTCCATTTCTCTTGAGCCATTTGATATTGCTTTTTCTGTTTTATTCATATTATCAAGAAGTGTTTGTGCACCAGGAATTTTTAGGCTTGCTGCAAATTCGACAATTTGTTTTATACCATCTTTAATAGTTTGTATAAAGGTTTTAAACCCATCAACCATAGCTTTAAGTTTATCTTGTAATCTTCCCACCATTAGAGTAAATATACCTACCCCATCACTTGCTAAAGCTTGTTGTAATGACTTGGAACTATCGGTGAACTCACCAAGCACTCCAGCTGTAAACTTTACTTGGTTTGCATATGCTTGTGCCTCTAGTTGAGCTATTTTGAAAGAGTCTCCTAATCCATCATTTGCTGCTTTGGCTGCAACCATTTGTACATTTATTCTTTTTTGTACTGCATTTAGATCTCCTTGTTTTCTTGCGTAAGTATCTCCAACTGCATTTAAATTAGATATACTACTATTTACCTCTTCTGATGAGCCTGCAAACTTTTTAAATAAAGTAAGTGCTACACCAACTGCAAATATAATTTGTCCGATAACTGGAATAGCATTTAATAAAGCAGTACCAAAAAGTTTTGCTCCCATACCTGCAGTTCTAAAACTTGCTAGAGAACGGGCTCCGAATCTTGATATAGTGTTGCCTGTTCCTTTTATTTCAATTTTTGTATTTTTTAAACTTTCTCTTAATAATTTATTTTGTTTAAATGCTTCTTTAAATCCACCGAAAGCTCCACCGCCTTGAATATTTCCAACTCCTTCTGCTGTGATATCAGCTCTTTCTGCTCTGCCTGCTGCTAGTACTCCACCTGTTGTTAATTTACCTCTGCTTGATTCAACAGTAATAAGTTTTTCTGTTTCTCTTCTTAAGCGTTGTATTTCTTCAAGCTCTTTTTTCTTTCTTTTTAATTCTTTTCCACTAAAGTTCTTTAACTTAGATTCTCTTTGTGCTTCTGATCTTTTTAAGGAGTCAAGACCTTTTGACATATCTGCGACACTTGCTCGCCCTTTTTTCAATCTTTTTTGTAAGTTAGCAAAACCTGCTGGACTTTGAACATCTCCACCTTTTGCTACTAATTTTCTTTGTGATTTTGCAATTTTTTCACCAGCTGCTGCTTGAGCATCAGCTTGTGCATGAGCTGCTTTTGCATTTTCTAATTGTCTGGTTGTTAAATCTGCCAAGCCAGGTAACATTTGTGTAACTATAGTGCTACCAAATAATGTTAAAGCACCTGCCATAGCTAACTGACTATTTGAAAATAAACTAACTAAAGGACTAAGTGCTCCACTTATAAAGCCTAAAACTTTATTACTTAAATTTGTAAAAGATCCTGCTAGTTTATCAAAAGGGTTGGCATCTACTGCATCTGCAATTGCTCCATACTTTAACTCTCCTTGTTCAAGAGTAGCATTTAAGAAAGCTTGTTGTCTTTCAAATTCACTCAAGTCATTAGCTGCTTTTCCTATTTTTTGAGCGTAAGCTTCGGTTGCAGTATTTAATCTTACAATAATACCTAATTCATCTAAAATTTCAGGTTCTAGTTTTGCAACACCACGAACTAACCTATCAACTGAATCTCCTAAATTACGACCAAGAGCAATCGAAGCGTTTTTCGCTACTGCTGTTAGTCTTTCTAATTGAGTTGAGCTGAATCCTGACTGGATTCCGATTGCTGCTGTTCGGAGGGCTTCCTCCATTGATAATGCATTACCAGTAATTCTTTGTATATTACCAGCAATTACTTCTGATGTTCTACCAGAGACTCCTGCTAAAAAGCCAAAACCTTCTGCTAGTGTTTGTACCTGTGCTGCTTGCCTTAGAGCATTAAAAGCAGCTGTTGCGGCAAAAACGTTAGCAGCTAAAGTTGCGTATGCACCTACGAGACCTGAAGAGCCTCCCATAGTTTCTTGCATCTTTGAAAAAGACTTAGTAGTATTCATGCCCGCTTGGGCTACACCTTTTTGTCCTTTATGAAATTTATCTGCAGATTGAGTAGCTTTTTTCTGTGCACTATCAACTTTTTTAGTTGCAGTTGCTAATTTTTCTGTATCTTTTGCAACTACAGAAATCTTGCCTCCTTTTTGGACAAGTTCTAGCGTAATTAGTACTTCATTTTTTGCCATTTACTTTCGTTTAATCCTATTCATCTCTGCTTTTAAAGCTTCTTGAGATGATTTTATTGTTCTTGCCTCTAAAAAGAGGATAATTTCATATAAAAAATCTTTTTCGTAGTTTTCTACGATATAATGATTGCATATAGTATTATAATTAGTATAGTCTTTTCCTATATACCCTATATCTGGAAATATGCGATCACCCATAGTGTGAAAAACATTCATTGCGGTTAGTACAATTTCTGGAAAATCTTGCAATTCTTCGGGGCATTTATCCCAATCTATTTCCATATTTGTTTGTTCACACATTCTAAGGTATTGTTCCTTAGACATACCTACATCTTTATTATCCAGGTATACTTCCAACCTCTTCAGTATCTTCTTCTGATTTTTGGCTACGAAAGTTATCTAAGTCAAAGACTACCTCATTGAGCCA
>CENP01083569.1_pt1 | contig 11679 bp, 17 predicted proteins | sample 361281 | NCBI WGS metagenome assembly CENP01 (sample SAMEA2591122, study PRJEB7988) | marine metagenome | biome: marine biome (ENVO:00000447); feature: deep chlorophyll maximum layer (ENVO:xxxxxxxx); material: saline water (ENVO:00002010), including plankton (ENVO:xxxxxxxx) | depth 70 m
TGACTCAATACCCTCTGATATGGGTGTATATTTTTGTCAATCAAACTACTATAAAGAAAACGGAGAATATGCTAATGCTATCAACATGCGTGTTGCTGGAACAAAGGGTGGCTTTAGTGGGGGGACATATAATAGCCTAACAAATGTTATTCATGAGGCTAGTGTGAACAAGTCTGTAAGGAAAACATTAAATAATCCTTATGGGCTGAATCCTATCAATGAACAAAGTGGCCCTGATAAAAAAGATTTACGTTCTGTTATATATGACAAAGAAGCTAAATCATGGATTGCTCCTTTTGTTATGGCGGGTATTAATACTAAAATTGTCAGAAGGAGTAATGCGTTATTTAACTATAAATACGGAAAGTCTTTTTTATATAGTGAAGCAGAACTTGTTGGAGATAGTTTCCTGGGTAAAATAATTGGGTATCTTAGCTTAATTCCAATTTTAATGGTAATTCAAAAAAAAGGTTCAATAATAAAAAGAATTGTGGACTTATTTGTTCCTAAGGCCGGTCAAGGACCTTCAAAAAAACAAAGAGAAAATGGGTTCTTTAATCTAAAATTTTACTTTAATAATAATCGTAAAAAATATTTAGCAAAAGTCACAGGTGACATGGACCCAGGTTATGGATCAACTTCAAAAATGTTGGCAGAATGTGCTGTATGCTTGGCTCTAGATGATACATTAAATAAAAATTATGGTGTAATCACACCATCAGTTGCATTTGAGGAAAACATCATACAAAGATTAGAAAATAATGCTGGGCTTAAATTTTCTATGAATGAAATTTAAAGTGCTTTTTTTAGAATAATATTGTCATTTACTTCCCCATCCTCTATTAGCCTAATTTCATCATCGAATACTTTCCAAACAGAATTTTCAGAGGTTATTTTAATTTTGTTTTCAATTGAATCATCTATAATTATTTCTCCATTTTTTGTGTATTCCCATGTAATTTCTTGCTCTTCGTATATATATGAATCTATTATGAAAATTGCTTTATTTTCATTCATAAAGACAATATACATTTGCAGATCTTTAAAGAAGTCTACAATTAATCCAGAACTTAAGCTTGCAACCATCTTCTCATAAGTTTCCAGCTTATTCATATTATCCTCTAAAATTTTTTCAATGTTCAAATCTATTTTCCACTTTCCAAGAATGCTCTCACTATTTTCTTGAGTGAAAGCAAAAAAAATATTAAGTGTTAAAAAAAGAACTAATATTTTATTTTTCATTTTGATTAATTATATATTTCTCTTAATTAATGATACAAAAAATGTGCTAATCTATTTTAATTTGAAGAGTAATCTTTAAAAACTCTTTTGTAAATTGAAAAAAATAAAAATTGATGTTAGAGTGGTACGAAAAAAATAGAATTTACATTTTTGCTCTTGTTTTATGTTGGTTTGTATACAGGTTTTTTTTCACCTAACTTTATGTAAACTTAATTAATTGAAAGCATTAATTTATTTTTTGTTAGGATCTGGCATTGGTATATGCCTATCTCTTTTACTTTATAAAGAATTTTTGATTTCAGAAGAGTCCCTATATGCAATTTCAATAGTTTTTTTTAGTATTGCAGGGTTTTTAGAAATGAGAAGAAGAAAAAAAAATTAAAATGAAAAAAATAATACAATTTATATTTTGCTTATTGTTTTTAGCGTGTGGCTCTAATAGTGAATCCTCTCACTCAGAGCCAGAAAATTCAAATCCAAGTCTTAGTTCAAATAGAACCTCCTTGTCTTTTGAAGATACAATGGTAAGCTTAACATCTGAGTCTAAATTAATTACTCTGACTTCCAGTAATTTAAATTCTGATGTTTTAATTGATGTAGCTAATGATTTTGAAGTTTCTAGTGACAATACAAATTTTTTCAGCTCTCTTTCAATCAGTCCATCTGCTAATATGAGCTTGTATGTTAGGTTTTCCCCAACTGATACTGGAAATAGTTTTGGTAATCTTATAATTTCCTCAGCTGAAATTGACAATGATATGTCTGTTAGTCTTTATGGAAATGGATTACTAATGGTGCATAATTATCAAGCATTTAATGATCAAGCCTTGGGTTTTGGTGGAGGTTTTAGCCAATCTGCAACAGGTATTTTTAACCTTCACCCAGATGTTTCAAGTATTGAAAGGGTAAAAATGTTTTTGCAAATAGATTGTCCAAATGGTAATAGTGGTTGTGATGATTGGGATAGGTTTGCAAATGTTAAAGTTAAAGACAACTCATCTGGAAATTGGTTTGAGATTGGGAGATATATAACTCCTTACTGGACAGGCACTCAAGTACTTGAAAGAGGATTAGAGTTTGATGTGACTGATTTTAAATTTCTACTAACAGGTCCTACAGAGTTGAGAATTTACATAGAAAACTGGACTGCAAAACCTGATATTATTTCAATTGATTTTGATTATGTGGTTGGAACTCCAGATTATCAAAACTATGAAGTCTCTGAAGTTTTAAATCTTCACTCGAATTCAATTGATTGTGTTCCTTATGGTGTCACACACAATGTAGACTTAGAAAAATCTATACTCATACCTGCCGAAGCTGAAAGTACTCATTTTAGAACAATTATCTCTGGTTGGGGCCATGCTACCCCAACCGATAGTGATGGCAGACCGTGTGCAGAGTGGTGCTATAGAACACATGAAATCAAAATAAATAATTTTCCAACATTTCAGCATTATATGGGGCCGATTGGGTGTCCATCAAATCCTATTAATGATGAACAGGAGCCTGGAAACTGGGAGCCCAACAGAGCGGGATGGTGTCCAGGAATGACAGTTCCGGTTAGAAAGGATAATATTATTGACATGTCTTTAAATGGATCTCCTTTTATTTTTGAATATGATTTTCAAGACTGGACAAGTAATGGAGCTGGTGGTAATGCATTTTACGCTATCTCTACATATGTAGTTGTAAAAAGTAATTCTGAAATTAATCCAGCAGTAATTCAAGACTAGATTGAAAATAGATCTGCAAACCGATATTCTTATAATTGGCGCTGGAATTTCTGGTATTGGTGCAGCTTGTCATCTTGAAAGAAAAAACAAAAATAAAAACTATATAGTTCTCGAATCTAGAGAAGAAATTGGTGGTACTTGGAGCCTATTTAATTATCCTGGTATAAGGTCTGATTCAGATATGTATACCTTTGGCTATTCTTTCAAAACTTGGGATGATCCACAATCTTTTGCTGATGGACCTAATATTTTAAAATATCTACAAAGTGCTGTTGATGATTTTAAAATCAAGGACAAAATAAAATTTAATTGTACAGTTTATCATGTTAATTTTAATAAATCGACAAATAAATGGACCATTAAATATTTTGATAAATCTAAGGATAAAGAAAGAATAATTGAAAGTTCAATAATCTTTTCATGTACTGGATACTATAATTACAAAGAAGCACACTTGCCTGAATATAAAAATTCAGAAAGTTTTAAAGGGAAAATCATTCACCCGCAATTTTGGCCTAAAAATCTTGACTACAATAACAAAAAAGTAGCTGTAATTGGAAGTGGGGCTACAGCAGTTACACTGGTCCCAGCAATGAGTAAATTAACTTCCAATATTCTCATGATTCAAAGATCACCTACATATATTGGAGCCTTTCCAAATAAAGATGCTGTGAGCATATTTCTAAAAAAAGTTCTACCCAAAAAACTTGCACATAAATTAATTAGGTTTAAAAATATTGTGCTTCAAATATTATTTTTTCAGGCCTGTAAAATGTTGCCTAAATTAATGAAAAAATGGATTATTAATAATGCTAAAAAAAGGCTTGGTAAATTTCCCGTTAAACCCCATTTTGAGCCAAAATATAATCCATGGGATCAAAGGTTTTGCGTAGCACCAGATGGAGATTTATTTAAATGTTTAAGAAAAGGGAAAGCTGAAATTATGACCGACCAAATTGATTCTTTTTATAGAAATGGAATTAAATTGAAATCAGGAAAAAAAATTGAAGTAGATATAATTATTAGTGCAACTGGTTTAAAACTATTAGCCTTTGGTGATATAAAAATAACGATTGATGATATCCCGTTTAATCCTTCAAAGAGTACTACATACAAAGGATTAATGTTAAGTGGTTTGCCTAATTGGATATTTTTTGCTGGCTATACAAATGCATCATGGACTTTAAAAAGTGATCTCACGAGCGAGTACGCAAGTAGATTAATAAAAATTATGGATAAAAAAGGTTATTCATCATTTGTAGCTTTAACAAATGGAGATAAAATGGAAGCCATTCCACTACTTAACCTAAACTCAGGCTACATAAATAGGTCTTCTAATACTTTTCCAAAACAGGGCAGTAAACTTCCATGGAGGCTATACCAAAACTATTTTTTTGATTATAAAATGCTTAGAATAAATAAAATAGAAGATAAATTTTTATCTTTCATATAACTAATACAGTATAGATGATTACTAATCTTGTGATAGTAGTTTTTACTTCACTCTCATTTATTATTTATGGTATAAATTCATTTACTTCAAATAGAATGGTAAATGAATATCAAAGGTGGGGATTTGGAAAATACAGGAAGATAATTGGTTTGAGTCAAATCCTGTGTGGAGGTGGCCTACTAATTGGAATTAAGTTTTTAATAATACTTCAATTTGCATCATTGTCCTTGGCAATTATGATGTCATTAGCTATACTAGTAAGAATTAAAATCAAAGATAATATCTCAGAAATTCTTCCAGCAATTACTTACTTTGTCTTAAGTTTTTTGATTTTTTTCAATTCTTTGAATTAGAATTAAATATGTGATTTTTAAATTATGAACTGGAAATGCAAACACACTTGGAGGAGAGCAATTAACAATACTCTCTGGTGTTTATTAGGATGTTCTATTGGAGATTTTGGAACAATATTTTTTTTCCAATCGATAGAACAACCATTTAGTATTACTTTTGTTATGTCTTTAGCAATATTAAATGGCCTAATTACATCAATTATTTTAGAAACTTTAATTTTATTGAAACAGATGGATTTTAGGAGTGCAATAAATACTGCTTTTGGAATGAGCTTTATTTCAATGATTGGTATGGAGTTGTCAATGAATATCACCGATGTTGTTTTGACTGGGGGTGCAATGCTAACCTGGTGGGCAGTGCCTATTATGCTATTTGTTGGATTTATAACACCTCTGCCATATAATTACTATAAATTAAAGAAATATAATATAGGTTGTCACTAATTTTATAACTCACGATATTTAATATAAAATAAGGTTATGAGAAGAATTGTTACTTTATTATCATTTTTAATTTTATTTCAAAGCTGTTTCACTTATAAAACAGTGAATTATGATGAAATTTCAAATGATAAAAAACAAAAGCTTGAAATTGAAATGCTTGATAGAACAAAATTTAGTGGCCAATTGGTGTTTGCAGATGAAATAACAATGACTTTAGAAAATAATGGGATTAAACAAACTATCATTAAGAAAGATATTTACGAAGTCAAAATCAAAAAGTTTTCAGTTCTTAAAACTCTAAAAAAAATTGCCAAAGGAGGTGCCTGGGTTGCAGCTTCGGCAGGTATACTTTTTATTATTATTCTATCAAATTCTGATGGAATTCCATAATTAATTACTGAAAAACATCATTTAAGTTAAATTAAGAAAGCTAAAAAACAAGAAAAAAGCAAGATATAAATTTAATGATACACCTATTTCTTTTTGTCGAAATTGTAAGTTATATATAGTTTGGGTAAATAATCCAATAATTAGCCAACCAATATAATTAGATGTTGGAACAATTAAATTATTAAATTTCCACAGGTCTAATTTTGGTGCTATTGGTTCCATAACAAAATCCATTGCTAACATTAATAGTGCCCCAATAATAACAGTTAATACGATATTTTTATTTTTTGTTATTAAAGCAGAAATATTTGCAGAAATAGCTGTCAATAAGATCCAATTTACTCCAATTAAAAAAGGTACACCAAATAACTTAAAACCAAGGTTATTTCCATATTCATAATCACCAAAAATTAACCCATAATTTACTCCAAGAATCTCTGTAATCATTCCAATAAGAAAGATTAATAGAATGGATAATACATGATACTTGGATTTTATCTTAATATTTAAAAATAGAATTATTGACATAAGAAAAAGATTTATGGATGTAAAGCTTGCAAAAAAATCTAAGTCATAAAATAACATACCTAAAAGACCAGAAATATGTACCAGCCAAATTAAAAATATTGATATGTTTTTTTTAATTGCTTTCAATTAAATCGGAAACTATTTTTGATGATAAAATTGCCAATGGTATCCCTCCCCCTGGGTGTACGCTTCCCCCGCAAAAGAAAAGATTTTTTAATTTTTTTGAAAAATTTGGATGTCTCATAAAAGAAGACATAATATTGTTGCTAGAACTTCCATACAATGAGCCGTTATATGAATTTGTATTTAATTCTAAATCAATGGGACTGTAAACTTTTTCCTTTACTATATTTTTCCCAATATCAACACCAAGTATTTTTTCAAGCTTATTAATTATTTTTTTTCTGGTAATTTGAATTTGTCCATCCCAATTTTGATTTAGATTATATGGTGAATTTATCATCACAAACCAATTTTCAAAATTTTTAGGAGCATCGTTTAAGACATCTTTACACGAAATATTGACATAAACAGTAGGATCGTCAAAAATTTCTTTCTTTTCAAAAATTGTATTAAACTCCTCTTTATAATTTGAAGAAAAAAATATGTTATGAAGATCTAATTCATCAAAGGTCCCTTTAATTCCCCAATAAAAAATTAAAGCGGAGCTAGAGCTTTCATTTTTCAAGGACTTATGCTTAAATTTTTGCTTTAATAATTTTTTGTAAGTATAATTTATATCAACATTTGATACTACGATATCAGACTCCATTAACTTATTATTTACTCTTATCTTTTTAGCAGTATTGTTTTCTATAATGATTTCATCAACATTACATTCAAAGTGAAATTTTACACCAATATGTTTTGCTAAATTGAATATCGCCTTAGTTATTTCATACATTCCACCCTCAGGTATAAATGTTCCGAAATGATTCTCCAAATGTTGAATCAATGTCATCATCCCAGGCGTTTTATATGGAGACGAACCATTATAAGTTGCGTACCTATCAAATATTTGTATGAGATATTTATTTTTTAGTTCATCAGAATTTACCTCATTTAATGTCCTGTTGATTTGAAAAATATTTAAATGAAAAAGAGCTTTGATTGTTTCTATATTTAAAAAACTAGAAAATTTATGAAGGGATTTTTTCAAAAAAATATTTTCAGTTAAATCATATTTGATTTTAGCTTTTTTTAAATATTTATTTACTACTGACTCATCCACCTGAAATTTATTTTTTACCTCTTTTAAGAATTTTTTATTGTCTGAGAATGCAGTGAATCTTGTTTTGTCATCCCAAAAATATTTACAATGTATTTCCTTTTTTTTATAGTTGAAATAATCCCTAGGATTTAGATCAAACAATTCAAATAATTCATCAACTAAGAACGGCATGGTAAATAACGAGGGTCCAGCATCAAATCTGAATCCCTCTAATTTGAAAGTATTTAGCTTTCCCCCCGGAAGTTTATTTTTTTCAAAAACCTCAACATCAAAACCCTTAGATTTTAATCTAATGGCAGTACAAATACCGCTTACACCTGAACCTATTATTGATACTTTCATTTATTCAAAAAAAACAATGCAATTTAAATGCCGTATCTAACAACTCAAAGCAAAATGCATTGTGAAATTCATAATTTTTTATATAAAGTTTTATTATTTACACAAAAGAAAAAGAATACCAGCTATTTCATTGACAAAAATTGTAATTATTGTCAGAAAAATCGATGTCTATAATTATTTGATGATTAATTGACAAAACTTAATATTTTTGTTATGATAATCAAAACAAACATTTACTATGAAATATTTTCAACTTGCATTTAAAAATTGGAATAAGTTTAATGGAAGATCCAATAGACCAGAATTTTGGTACTTTACTCTTTATTATACAATTATATCTATCATTTTATTGGTAATTGATTTAAGCTTCCTTGGCCACCAGCCTTCGGATCCATCATCAATTGCGATTTCTTCAACAATTTTTAATTTAATCATTTTAATACCGTCATATTCAGTAACTATTAGGCGTCTCCACGATGTTAACAAAAGTGGGTGGAATTTATTGTGGATGTTGACGATTATTGGAGTTTTTTATATTATATACTTGAACATCTTAAAAAGTACTGATGGTGACAATAAGTTCGGCTCTCCATCAACTTTATAATCAAACCGGATTATTGTGAAGGAAAATAAAAAATTAATTTTTGCTTTAATTGCAGGTTTTCTTGCTGTAATGATTCCATATCTTTTATTCTTTAGTTAGTCCTTATAAAAAGGAAATGAAAAATCTAATAGTACTGAATGAAGAAAAATAAAGTTATAAAAATAATTTATATTATTCTCGCGGCTTTATTTATTGGCTTAATAATTTATTATTTTATTAATAAAGACTTTTCAAAAGCTATTGGGTTAACTGCAAGCATTTCATTATTAATAATTGGATATGCATTTATGTATTTGATCATAAAAGCATATTATAGAAATAATAATATTAGATTTCCCTATGAAAATTGTGGTCTGGGTTGGAAAAAGGATGTAACATTTAGAGAAAAATTAATTGTTAGTGCATTAATGCAAGTTCCCTTTGCTGTAATTATTATATTTGGTGAAACTATTAGAGGCGTAGCATCTAGATACTTTATCAATTTTTTTGTATAATTTCATAATATTAATTAAAAATCTAGAATGTATGAAAAAACTTACACTATCTGTTTTTTTAAATTTAACTCTGAATAACTTAAAAATAATAATATGAACCTAATGCTAACAGCCAGTTGTAATGATGCTGATGATTTTAAAATAAATGGATATGAAAAAATGAAATCTGAGTTTTCTGATTGGTGTGATTCTTCAAAATGTGTATTTTGTAAAATTGATAATCAAAATGTTTTAGAACTCTTTTTTGATGTAAATCCTCCAAAACTTAAAGAATGGTTGGCTAGACCATCCACTCAACAAATTTTTAAAGAACATAATTTTATTCCAACAAGATATTCTTTTGAGCCACTATCAATGTAATAAATGAAAAATTGTGTCTTACTTTATTAATAAGCTTTACTTATTTTGTTTATCTTTTCATTCCGCGATATTTAATTTACATATATTAGCACCACACAAAACGAATTGGTTTGATTAATTGCTATGGTTGGCTTTCTTTTCAAACCTTTTCATTTTTGTCTAGCAACTCACTATAAAACTTTTTCACTAACTTGTAAATGCACTTAACAAATCAAAACTTTATATGGGAACAAAAAATAAAGAGTTAATAAATAATATATCTCAAACAATTTCTAAAGAATTGAAAAAACCTAATGGAGGTAATAAGAAACTTATTGATACACTACAGAAGATTTTAGACAAGGCTTCTTAATTAATCATTATGAAAAGGCTAATGCTATTGTTATTTATTCAATCTTGATGGTTATTTGTTTTGCTTATAATGCTTTATAAGCCTTCTTATACCTAAAACAAAATAAATTGAACTAAGTCCAAGAATCCATACTGCCATTGTGGACTTATTCATTTCGTCTGGAATATTAAAATAAACCAGTATGGAAATAGAACCCATAACTAAATATAGTCTCCCAACATTTAATAAACTATACATCAATACTATTTTAGTATATAAAAATAAAAATTATATACTGAAAATACAACTGGTCTAACTATCCACTACTTATTATGCTATTTGGTTGTTTAAGTGATGTATATATATAATGTGTAGAGCAACATACGACTTGTAAAACCCTAAGCAACTTACTATCTTGCAGATACATTAAACCAATAATTATGAAAAAAATAATCTTATTAATGTTTTCATTTTTAGTTCTTAGCTCTTGTGTTGATGCAAGCCCTAATATTAAAATGGACAACCACATCAGTATTACAATTGACGATAACAATATTGATGGTATTCAAGGAGAGTGGAAAATAACATCAGATGAAATAGAAGAAGACGGGGAAGACGTTATAATTATTAGAATTGAAAAATCTGAATTAGAGTAAAGTTAGTACCAAAAAAATGGATAAACTTGAAAAACTCATATACTCTGTCAAATATTTACCTCATGTATTATATTTTGGATCTTTGGCATTAATTATATGTGATACGTATTTTTATTTTATTGGAGAAAGACAATTTCTTAATCAATATGTTCAAACTTTGTTGACTTTTACATTTTTTTATATGATATACTTGGCAGGTAAAAACTTAAAAAAGAATAAATGAATAAGCCAATAATATTTATACTCCTAATGTCATTAATGACAATTAGTTGGGTATTGATGTATTTCATCATAAAAGCATATTATAGGATTAATAATATTAGATTTCCCTATGAAAAATGGTATCTGAATTGGAAAAAGGGTGTGACGTTAAGAGAAAAACTAATTTTGTATGCTTTAATTCAAGTTCCCCTAGGTATAATGTTGATGATATTTAGGCCTCTCTATGATGTTTTAGATGATTTCATATTTTGCATTATTTCATGATATTGATTGAAAGCTTAAATAGTATGAAAAAGCATATACTACTATTATTTATTACGCTTATCTCAACTAAATGATAAAAATTAAATATTGTCCTGTATGTGGATCATCTTCTTTTAATTCTTTTGCTAAGACAACTCCTCAAATGCACCATGATGATAAGCTATTCAATTTTGATAAATGTATCAAGTGTGATTTTGTTTTTCTGAACCCTAGATTAAAATTTAAGGATTTAAAAAACTATTACACTTCGAATTACTTACCATATCGGGGTGCAAAGGCTTGGGGGAAGTTTGAATGGTTAGTATCACAAAGTCAAAAAAGGCTAGATTTAAAGAGGGTTAAACTAATAAAAAATATTCATAGTCTTTCAGAGGAATCACTAATCTTAGATGTAGGTTGCGGGAATCCTACTTTTTTAAAGGCTTGTCAACAAAAATTAAAATGCAAGACTATTGGAATTGACTTTAACGATGCGGGTTGGAAAAATCAATTACATAATTTTAAAAAAATAAATTTGCAAGTTGGTGAAATCAAAGATCTGCCATCTAATCTCCACCCAGATGTTATTACAATGTGGCATTATTTAGAACACGATTATAATGCTTATGAAAACTTGAAGTCAATAAAAAAAATATGCAAACCATCAACTAAGCTTGTAATTGAAGTTCCAAATTTTGATTCATTAAGTAGAAAAAAATATGCCAAAAACTGGGCTGGCTGGCACACACCTAGACACCTGTCATTATTTTCACCTAATAATATTGATTTATTGCTTAAAAAAAGTGGTTGGAAAGCTACTCAGGTTTTTACATATGGCACTATGAATCCATATTTACTATACTGGATGAGTGAAATGGAAAAAAAGAGAATAAATTGGAATAAAAGTATGGAAGATGAATTCATAAGTTTTATAATTGGAATGATTAAGTTTTTTCCTTTGCGGTTTAAAGAAAAAAATTCTTCACTTGGCATAATGACAATTATTGCAAATCCAAAATGATTTTTAAAAAATCAATTGATTATTATCAT
>CENP01127360.1_pt1 | contig 11668 bp, 21 predicted proteins | sample 361281 | NCBI WGS metagenome assembly CENP01 (sample SAMEA2591122, study PRJEB7988) | marine metagenome | biome: marine biome (ENVO:00000447); feature: deep chlorophyll maximum layer (ENVO:xxxxxxxx); material: saline water (ENVO:00002010), including plankton (ENVO:xxxxxxxx) | depth 70 m
CAAGCACGGCTAACTGTAGAAAATGATGACAAGCCCAACCTATATTCTACCAAGATGCTAGTCGAAGGCGTGTCCAACCGCGTAGGCGTCCCCGTTGTATTCGACAGCCATCATCACGAACTCGGCCCACAAGATCTTGACTATCACGATGCGTTCTATCTTGCTAGGCAAACGTGGCACAACCGCGGTGCCAAACAGCAGTGCCATCACTCCAATAGCCGTAAGGATTACGAGGATCCCACTGTAAGCCGTGTAGCTCATTCCGACTGGTATTACACACCTTTCGAAAACTATGGCCAGTCTGTCGACGTCGTGCTAGAATGTAAGCAAAAAGAGCTAGCACTCTTCAAGTATCAACGCGATTTTTTGGCCTGTAAACAGGAGGAAGCAGCATGATAAGTTGGATAAAAAATCTGCTCGGACTAAACACTCCCATCGAAAAGAAAAAGATAGAGTTATCTTCAATCCGTCACCAGGCATTCTATGCGACAAGGAACGGTAACCTTCGTAAAGCTGGTGAGCTTTCTAAAAGAGCTGAGGAAATCGAAGATGAGATTGTAGAAATGATCCAACGGGGTGCTAAATGAACGTATCCAGTATTTTAGATCAGATTTCCTCAACCCGTGGTACAATCGCCAAGACTGATATCCTCAAGTCGCATGCGGATAATGACATCTTGAAAACAGCTTTGAAAATGGGCTTGGATAATTTCATCCCATTTAATGTGGTGAAGGTGCCGAAGGTAAAAACAAGACTAGAGTACCCGCTTTCGGAAGACGCTGGATGGAAAGAATTCTTTGCAGTACTTGGTGAATGCGCTACAAGGTCGGTGACGGGGAATGCTGCTATTGACAGAGTGTTGACATGTTTCTCAAGTGTTCGGCCAGAAGATGAATTCTGGATGCGCAAGATCTTAAAGAAGAAGTTATCGATTGGAGCGTCCACCAAAACAGTCAACAAGGTTTTTCCTGGATTGATCCCCACGTTCGAAGTTGCATTGGCACAACAGTTTGAGCTTAAGCGTATTAAGGATATGGAGTCGGTGTATGTAGAGCCTAAGCTTGACGGCATCAGATGCTTTGCGATAGTTGAAGATGGTGAAGCAAAAATGTTCGCTAGATCAGGTAAGCTTATCTCAAACTTTGACAGTACTATCGGCGCCTCCCTTGGCGAGCTCGGAGATGGATGTTACGACGGTGAGCTGATGGGTGAAGATTTTGTAGCGCTCATGAGGCAAGCTTATCGTAAAGAAAATATCGAAATAGGTGATGCGTATCTAACGCTGTTTGACTATCTGCCACTAGATGAGTGGAGGTCTGGTGAGGTTGACCACACCACAAAAGAGCGCTACATAGAGTTAAAAAGAAAAGTCGCATCCCTAAACCTCCGAGAGCTTGTCACTAAACCTGACGAGCCGCTGTATCTTAACGTCGTGCCAAGACACGAAGTCCCTGCAAAGCTAGAAGACATTATGGCTCTTCATCACACATTCGTTCAAGAAGGATACGAAGGCGCGATGGTAAAAACAATCGATGCACCCTACAGGTTCGGTCGAAGCTACGACGTCATGAAGGTTAAAGAGTTTCACGATGTTGATCTACCTATCATCGGTCTGGAGGAAGGGACAGGACGTCACGCAGGTCGGCTGGGAGCAGTCAAGATAGACTTCAATGGAGTCATCGTTAAGGTCGGATCAGGATTCTCGGATGAACAACGAGAGCAGGTATGGAATGATCAACCCGGATCGATGGGTCGCATCATCGAAGTCCGTTATCAAGAGGTTACGCCTGACGGCTCACTACGCTTCCCAACGTTCGTATGCTTCCGAAACGACAGATAAAATCGGCACGGCTAATAACAAAAACCCTTAAAGCAAGAGAGAGCGCATGAGTATCAAGAAGAAGAAGCATGTCATACAGTCAAGAAACTCCTATAGGTGGAAGCATGTCGACGACTTCCTAACGCTAAAGGGATATATCTGCAGGGATCTGACTAAAGACCTCAGGGTGTGGGTAGACTGCGTCGGTAACGGAAGAGACATTCAGTATACGTGTCACAATCTCGAATCCATCGACGCTCGGTTTCGCGGTAATCCCAAGGCCGAGTATCTCGAGCCCGTCTTCGATGTCATGTGTACTCACAGTGGTACTGGCAACCAGGTCTTGCAAAGCTTCCCAACTTTACGGGGTGCTATCCACTGTAGCAGGGATAACCCTCGCTGGCACGCGTGACAGGTGGCTATTTGACCACATGTCTTAGCTCTCTACGTACGCTTTTTACACAATGTGCTCTGGTGACTTTCCATGTGGACTATAGAAATTAGTGAAATTTCTGTTCTGGACTAAACACATATACGAGCCGATGTACACCGTAACTAGCAATGTTACGGATGATTGTTACATTTGTAAAAAGATTGTTAATTCGAGATTGTAAAAAAAATGTTAATTCGAAGATGTAAAAAACGTGTTAATCTTTCGAGTGAAACACACCGTAACATTTCCACGAGAGCGTTACTCGAGTCTCGGCGCCGCGGGGGCGGAAGTCAAAAAAAGTTTGCAAAAGCTCTGAACAACGCGGCTCCCTCTCTTACTATTGGTACAGGATTGGAAAAATAGTTAACTCCCTTCCTGCTGCTTACCAAAGAGGAGATCAAGCATGCCATACACGAAGAGCAAGAGCACCAAGCGTTTCACTTACACAGTCAACCGCAACGAGACCAGCCACAAGGCCGGCGCAAACACCGTCATCATCGCGACCAACCCGAGTTCCGAATTTTACTCGGCCGGTACGAGTTCGATGACTCTCACTGTCAAGGAAGCACGCGCGCTTCAGACGTTCCTTTCGAACGAGCTAGTGCCCGCAGTTTCTGACGAAGCGTCACCTGTCGTAGGCTAATCGCTCTATCAGCGTGAAGCAAAGGCCGGGGAGAAATCCCCGGCTTTTTTAATTCTAGCGTGAACACCCGCGCGATTTCGCTTACTATAATTTTATATGGAACAAAGAGAGAGAGAAGAAAAAACAGAGGGGACTACGATCAGGTATTGGGGAGTAACTGATCGCGGGCACATTGGAGCTGTCGACGATGCGGGGATGCGAATCTCGACACCAGGGTAGAAGCAGAATGAACGAATACTGAATTACACGCCAGTGCGCCCAGGGGCGTCGGAGAAAACTGAAACATAAAGGCTAGTAACCGGCGTCCCACTTCTTTTCTATTTTCTTTATTTTTATTTTTGAAAAGCGTGCAAGAACTCGAGAAACTATGGTATAATAGTATTATAAGGAATGAGGAAATGAGTTCTCTTCCGCACCCACGGTGATCAATGAAACTTCGCGACTACAAAACCCTCCTCTCAACTGATAAGCGGGCAGCAATGCTCTTCGACTTGACCGAGCGATTCCCGCGTGGACCGACTACGAAGCTCCGTGCTTCTGATTATAAGGACACGGACGGTGACGTGCTCTCAAACGGTTGGGGCTCTAACGAGTCTCCTTACCTGAACCGCGGCGTTGCTTCCGCAGAAAACTCTCCAATGACTGGCGGGTGGAGCCCATACGATATCTTCGAGCTCCCCGATAGTGAGTGGAACGTTGCACACCTGCTTCAAGAAATTGTAGTTGCCGAACACATTGCGATGGGTCTTCAAGGTTACCGTGATGAAGAGGGTACAGCAAGACTCTTTAAGTCCGGTGCTCAGCTTACTCGACGTAGTCGGCGACTCGCTCAACGTGTTCGTTCAGCAAAGAAGTGGGTCGAAGAGAATATCACGACCGCTGTGTACCAAGTTAACTTTGGTTGGCGCAGCCGTACTCCGATCTTTGTACACGCTGACTCTAATGAAGGAGCTGTGAAGCAGTTTGAACTCTTCATGGCTAGCGCATTCAACGAGCACTGCTCTGGTTGGACCGGCGCTGATGAGGTACGTGTTGAATACGTACGTCCTGCTAAGACTCCTCTTGAGTTGATGGCTCTCAACGCTCCGTTCCAAGAAGCGTACCGGGAAGCTGTCGAAGCTAAGAAGAAGCAGATCATCAAGCTTCAACAAGAAATCGAATCGATGGATACGGCGGAACAAATCGTCAACATCTACGCAGTTAACATGGTAGCTACCTGGGGAACGGGTGAAGGAGAAGGCGAAGATGCCTAATGAAAAATTAAAAAAGCCTAACGATTCCAATGGCTTAGAGCGTTGCCCAATGGGTACCGACGTCGGAGTCTTTGGTAAAGCAGAGCGATCAATCGACAATTTCACAGCCGGCTTCATTTACGCGACAGCAATCCTCGAGCTCATTGAGCAGCAAAATGAAATTGATATCGCGCTAGCAACGCTTGACTCGGAAGAGACCGCTGCAATCTTGCCGGAAATCCTTAAACAAAAAGCTGAGCTAGAAGTCAAGTGGCAACTAGTGACTGCTATGTACGGTTTCGAAGCGTAATGTCAAATAACGTGCAAGTATTTAGAACGATGGCACTCACACTCAGTGATGCTGAATTCCAAGAAGCATTTGAGATCATGTGTGCAGAAAGAAATCTGCGGCGAGACAAGCGCATGAGAGAGAACAAGCAGTCACTCCGTGTTGGGTCGATCGTTGAATGGTCAGGTGCTAAGTCAGGCTCATGCACTGGAGAAGTCATTAAAGTCAAGACAAAGAAGGCAATCGTCATGCAAACGAATGGCGGCAATCTCCATCATAATGGAACGAATTGGGATATCCCCATGTCAATGCTCAAGGTAGTGGGCTAAAACCGTGGTAGAACCACAACAACTGAAAGGAAGCGTAATGTCTAATCGTAAGGAATTTCTTCGTAGGGGTAGATGCTCGGAGTGCAATCAGCGAAATACGGTGGTTGCATTTATTGGTGGAGACGGTGTATGCTCACGCTGTGATGAGTCCCGATTCAAGCGGATTTCTGAACAGCAGAAAGATAATTGGCTACGTACAGGTAAGGTTTTTGCACAAAATGTATAAAAAAAGCAAACTTAATTTTGAAAAGTGTGCAAATATACTTAAAACTATGGTATAATATAATTGATGGTGGGGAAAGGGAGTAGCCCTTCTCCCCCCAACATTTCTCATCACCCCCTCTCTTGGAGAATTTATGAATATCAAAACTATCAAAACTATCGTCCCTTCCCTCCCTCCGGAGATTGCGGTCCTCATGCGTGGACCAACCGGTGTTGGTAAGTCTCACGTAGCCCGCGGTTTCGCGGATGTGCTAGGACTCCCCTTCATCGACGTTCGTGGTTCTACCATGGATGAAGCGAAGGTCGGTGGTCTTCCCGATATGAAGGCAGTCGACGAAAAGAAGGTCGCAACCTTCGTCGTCCCATCTTGGTTCAAGCGCGCTTGCGAAGAACCTTGCGTCATCATGCTGGACGAGCTTAACCGCTCGATGCCAACCGTTATGCAAGCCTTCTTCCAGATCGTTCTGGACCGTGAGCTTGGTAACGACGAAGATGGTATCCCTTGGCGACTCCACCCGGAGACCCGGGTCCTTGCAGCTATCAACGCTGGTAACGAGTATGATGTCAATGAAATGGACCCCGCGCTACTGCGTCGTTTCTGGGTTTGTGACGTCGAGCCTACAGTTGCCGACTGGGTCGAGTGGGCCGAAGGTGCTGGTCTGGACAAGATCCTCATCGAGTTTGTTAAGCAGACTCCCGAGCACTGGCGAGTCGATCCTTCTGAAGTTGAGCCCGGTACGGTCGTTCCGACCCCCGCGTCTTGGCACCGTCTCAGTGACTCCTTGGGTCACATGGACTTGGCTCCTGAGAAGCTTGCCGGTGACGCTGTCCCTGGTCACTTCTACCCAGTAGCTCAGGGTTTCGTTGGTGTTGAAGCCGCGATCGCCTTCAAGGACTACGTCCAGAATTACGAGCTCCAGGTCTCTGCTGAAGATGTCCTGGACGGTAAGGTTACTGCCGAAGATGTCAAGGACGCTCCTGCTAGTCAGATCCTGACGATCATCGACAAGCTGTCTGCACACAGCAAGGAGAACAACTGGAAGGCCAAGCAGGTCAAGGCAGTCGCTGCTTTCGCTGAGGCGCTTGGTGGGGAACACCTCATCGCTTGCTTCACCGCGGTTCAACGAGCCGGTAACATGAAGAACCTCTTGCCTCTCAACAAGGCAATCGGTATGAAGGTTGTCGAACTGGTTAACGAGGCACGTGCGGTTACCAAGTAATCAACGTCCTCGAGGGACGGACGGGTGGGGTGCTCGTCCGTCTCTTTTAATTCTAAACACCCGGAGGAGCCTAGCAATGGACAATGAATATACAGACCACGATTTGCGCCAGGTCCTTGAACGTATCCGGACTTGGAAATCAGAAGCTGCCAATTGGCGTAATGATGGCTATGTCATGGAAGGTCACAAGGAACGATTGCGTACAGTAAAGGAAGCTGTAACAGAAGCACTAAAAAAAGTTGACAATTAAATTTGAAAAGTGTGCAAAAACGGCTCAAAATGTAGTATAATATAATTGAAGGTGGGGAAATAATAACCCACTCAGTTATCCCCCAGGAGATTTTATGTCAGATAAAGACACCACAACCGACGCAGCAGGCATCCAGTTTGCTGATGAAAAGGAAGCAAAAGCCTTCCGCTTGGAGCCACACACTGTCGGTATGATGCTCGAGGAGCCCTTCTACGGCAAGATCCTCCGAGTGCTTTCGAAGAACCGCACCACTCGTATTCGCACCGCTGGCGTTCTTGCCAAAGACGGTGACCTCAAGTTGTGGTATAACCCGGCATTCTTCGCAGCCCTCGAGGGTAAGTTCGTTCGGGGTGTCATGAAGCATGAGTGTCTCCACCTGGTATTCGAACACACCACTACTCGTAAGTTCGAGCCACACATCATCTGGAACTACGCTACCGACCTGGCTATTAACAGCCATCTCATGGATGAGCTCCCTGACTTCGGTCTCTTCCCTGGCAAGCCATTCAAGGCGCTGACCGCAGAAGATAAAGAGCGTATGGGTGAAGAAGCAGTCCGTCGGTACGAACTGGTCTCTGATAAAGTTGCTAGCTTCCCACCGGGTAAGGCTGGTGAGTGGTACTTCGCACGATTGATGGAAGACCCAGAGGTTAAGGACGCTATTGAGAACCCTAACCCAGACGGTAAGAACGGGGAAGGGCAACCTGGAGACGGCCAGCCTGGTGAAGGTGGCGAACCTGGAGAAGGTGGTCAACCTGGTCAGGGTAACGGTCCTCAAATGCCGGGTACCTTGGATGACCACGAAGGTTGGGGCGAGGACATGACCGAAGAGGATCGTGAGTTCGTCAAGCAGAAGATTCGTCAGGCAGCTCAAGATGCAGCTAAGGAGTGCGACTCGAAAGGTCAGTGGGGAAGCGTTCCTGCAGAGCTTCGGCGTCAGATTAAAGCAGCTCTGGTTGCAGAGGTACCTTGGCAAAAGATCTTGGACCGCTTCTGCGGATACAGTCGTCGGGCACACCGGACTACTTCTTACAGTCGCATCCACTCGACCATGGGTCGGTTGGTCCCCGGAGCTAAGCGAAGCTACACTTCTTCGGTTGCAGCCTACATCGACCAGAGTGGCTCGGTATCGGATGCTGAGTTGGCCCTCTGCTTCGGTGAGTTGGCTAACCTGGCTAAGAACACTGAGTTCACCTGCTACCACTTCGACACCGAGGTGGATGAGGAGTCCAAGAAGGTCTGGAAGCGTAAGGGTATGCCAGCCCACCGTACTCGCGGTGGTGGTACTTGCTTCCGAGCTCCTGCTAAGCACGCTAACAAGCGTAAGAGCGAGTTCGACGGTTACATCATCCTCACTGACGGTTACGCTAGCGACCCCGGTCCGAGTCGATTGCCCCGAGCTTGGGTCATTACTCCTGACGGAGCCGTTCAGGACTGGATGTACAACTACAAGAAGGACGTCATCGTCAAGATGAAGTGGCCAAAGACCATGGATCGAAGCGCGGCTTAAAACAGAAAATGCTAAGGGAGTCTATATGGATAGAGTAGATAAGAGAGCTGAACACTATTTGGGTGTATGGAACGACTCATATGCTCAGGTTAACGATCCCGGTATAGTAAACTGGGCAGTCACTGCTGCGATGCGTGATATCGAGTCCTGGGTAGAGGGATGGGATCCTAATGGAGCTAAGGAGTCAGCTGGGGTCGAAGACTGGTCCCGGTCCGAGTTCATCAGGCTGTACAGAGCGCTCAGCCCTACAGCAGCATTTTTTGAATACGCTCCCCGGTCGGACATTCTGTCCGGCCCAGTCCCGGACTCGTGACGTGTAACAGTGTAACAATCCGTGTTACGGTTGTAAAAAAGATGTAAAATCTAGATGTAGGGGCCACATCAACCCCCCTTCCCGCGAGTAGGTTAGCCCCCCATCTAAGCCCCATATATCACGCCACGGGGGGCCTATCTGGAGGCCCCTAAATTGGCCCCTTCTGAGGCCCCTTTTTTGGCCCCTGGAGAGGCTACTCAGTGGGCTTTCTGGCGGGCCATTGTGCCTTAGCTCGTAAATTTTTTTTTCGGAGCAGATTTCTAAATGAAAACCCTTTTCACACACAGAAAATTCTCGGGCTATTTAGAATTAGAAAACGACACCCTAAAACCACAGTGCCGAAATTGCAAAAAAATTCTCGGAGAAATTTCAATATCAAAAAGACCCTTCAGAGCGTGTGGGCAACTATAATAGCAATTGAGTTTAGGCTCGCTATAGTATCCTTTATTATAGCAATAACGTTGTGGGCACATGTAAAGGGGGAGCGGATTAAGGGTGACAACAGCTCAGCGACACAAAAAGTCCCTCCACCATTTCAAAAGGAATGAGCACGAAATACTTAATGATGACAACACTCAACGGGAGATGTATATCCAATGAAAGTAACAAAGAAGGATCTTAGACGGATCATTAGAGAAGAGAAGTCTAAGCTATTAAAAGAAGGTAACGGAATGGGCCTCGGTTGGGGGTTCGGAGACTTTACACCCAATCACAAGCCGGACTTTGCCAAGTCCTATGGAAAAGACGCGCGCGTCATCGGCCAATACCGTAATAATAACAAGGATCTAACAGAACAACCTATCTCCGGGAGACAAGCAGATCAGATGGCCGGAGACCAGGCTCTAAGTGACGCATTTAAAGAGCTACAGGAGATCATCCATGACGCATCGTTGGCCATGGATCGTTGGGTTGATAACCACCATGCTGCTCTTGATGCCGCAGGTGAGCTTGATAATCCGGACTCAATAACCATTAGAATGGATGAACTTCGTATAGACCTTAAAGCTATAGCGGATGAAGCCTACAAGCGGAGATAAGAATGAAAGTTTCGAAGCGCCAGTTACAGGCTATTATTAAAGAAGAAAAGACTAGACTCCTCAGCGAAGACGCTACTGGTCGGGCCTTATCCGATCTATATACAGCTATAGACGCTATGATTGCAGCTATGGGCAATGAGGGAGCTCTCATGGAGCTCACAGGTATCGTTGAAGATTGGGACAATAGCTTTGGCATGACAGAAGGGGAGTACTAGCATGAAGATCAACAAGTCACAACTACGACGCCTAATCGCAGAAGAGCGTGCTAAGCTTGTCAGGGAACAAGCAGGTTCAGGAGCTCCGGGCGGTATCGTTCCTAAGGACGGTCAAACAATCGGCCAAATGCCCAGTGAGCTTGAAGAGCAACTCGCTATGGAAATGCAGTATTACTTCCAAGAAGCTATAGAAGCAGAAGAATACGATGGTACGGGGCCTACATGGGATAAAGAAGTCATGACGGCCTCGAATGCTTTCTATCAAGGCATTATCGATAGTGGCGCGCTTAAGAGCATTCTTGAGCTTTGGGCTGGTGTCGAGGACGGACTCCATAACGGCGAATATTATTCCGGATAGGATTAGGAGATTGCAATGAAGGTATCCAAGAAACAGTTACGCAAGATTATCCGTGAGGAAAGGTCTCGCCTACTTCGAGAGTCCATGACGGACATGACCGACGTTCAAGACGCTATTGAAGGGGGAGTACGGCCAATCGGTGATGTCTTCGTCACGAAGATGATTGCTCTATGGCGGGAAGGTCCGGCTGAGGGTCTAAACCTCACTGATATCGCTGCCGACGAAGGTACATGGGAACAGATGGTCAATGATGCTGTTCTTGAATTCGATACCTCGGCTGCTCGGGCGATCGAAGAGGTTATGCAAGATCTCGAAATGCGCCTCGTCAATGGAGATTTCTAATGAAGGTTACTAAGAAAGAGCTTAGACGTATTATACGTGAGGAGCGCAACCGGTTGCTCACCGAGCAGGATCATACTATAGAGCGATTCACTACGACTGAATATGACGGTTACAAGTACGGTGAGCCTGTTGAGGCAGCATCCCAAATCTTAATGGCTGCCGAACAGTTTGCGGATGTTGTTGCTGAGGCGCTACCCCTTGCTGGAGATGCTCTCTCTCCCGGGATGCGTGCAACTATAATCCCAACCATAATGGAGCTTCTAGCCCAACGTGGAGTACGAGTAAAATGAAGATTACAAGATCGCAATTGCGTAGAATTATTAAAGAGGAACGCGCGCGCATGCTCGCGGAGCAGCCAAGCACCGGTCACTATGATGGTGGCGGTGTTGGTGATGCTGGAGACGAAGTGCTCCGAGTAGCAATGGACATATTCGGAGCTGGTGCTCTTGTTGATGAACAAGGTGGTGAGGTCGTTATCGATACCGGCGTTACTGATACTGACATCGAAGATTTGTATGATGAATGGCTCGGTGCATGGCCTGATGCTGTACACGAAGAAGGCGGTATCATCTACACTGGAGTGATGGTATGATCGATCGCTTCGTACAATGGCACAAAGATCGGATGAATTGTGTCGCTAACTATTTTGAATTATCAACTTACCAATGTTACTGGATTGCATTCGCTAAAGGTCTCGCATTCGGCTACATTATTGGAGTATACACATGAAAGTAACTAAAAGACAATTGAGACAAATCATTCGTGAGGAGAAGGTACGCCTTCTTAGAGAGCAAGCCGGTGGGAAATACTCTAGCCACCCGGATGTTGATCAACTTGCTGCCGCCGTACAAACGATCGTTGACTCCGGCTCCTCCGCGATTATGGATATGGCTGACAAACTAAAAGCCGTGGGATATGAAAACGCTGACTATATAAGCGGTGCTGGTATGAGATTGGTACAAATTCCCATGGGACCCGGCGCTCAATTGGTTGTTATATCCAAGAATTCTGTCGAGCCTGATTCGGAAACAGCTATCGTCGGTCCTTATGCTATAGGGCTAATGACGTGAAAGTATCTAAGAAACAATTAAGACAAATCATTCGTGAGGAACGAGCTCGGATATCTGAACAAGGATATAACATGGCTCGTGCTCCCGGTGGTAATGCAATGATTGACCATACTATTTTTAAGTCTTCCGCGATTTATGCATTGATCGAAGCTGAGATCGAAGATTACCTTAAGGTTTCTGATGCTGATGGACTTGCTAGAGATGAAGCGGATCGGATGGAGCTCGCTCTTAATGATGCTATAAAAGCGCTCATATCGGATTATGTCCTGTGAAGATATCTAGAACATTGTTGCAACGCATAATCCGAGAGGAGAAGGTACGCCTTCGGCGTGAGGATTTGCGGTCTGCCTCCCGGAATTCCGGTTCGATCTCCGGCGCTGCCGGAA
>CENP01000316.1_pt1 | contig 11662 bp, 15 predicted proteins | sample 361281 | NCBI WGS metagenome assembly CENP01 (sample SAMEA2591122, study PRJEB7988) | marine metagenome | biome: marine biome (ENVO:00000447); feature: deep chlorophyll maximum layer (ENVO:xxxxxxxx); material: saline water (ENVO:00002010), including plankton (ENVO:xxxxxxxx) | depth 70 m
AACATTAATATCAACAGTCTCATCTCCTAGATAATCAACCACTTCTCCAATTGTAACCTTATCATCATCAGTTTCCCACGATGTATCGCGCCAATCTTCTGTTATATACTCTCGCCAATTTTCAAGTAGGAGTTTCATCTATTTCCTCTATTATAACATCTTGTTTGTTTTTATTATTATCTTTTGTGCCAATAAAAGCTGCGATACTAATGCAAGCAAAACCAATTATAATTAAATCAACCATTTAAAAACCCTTTCCACGTTTTTACGAGGCTTTCGTTGGTTTGCATAAATGCAGGCTTGCGAGAATTAACAAACTGGGCCATTACTCTATTGAACACCACTTTAAGGTTATCTTCGTCGTCCATTTCGCCTTCTACAAGCTCTACAAATAGTCCAGTCATAATATCAGGCGCATCAGCATTAACCGAGAATTCAACAGTCATGTTGATCTCCCTAGCACCGGGCACACCTTGTTCGAGCGTTTGAGCATCCATGTTTAAGTAATACTGTGTATTCTGTTCTTCTCTTGGCGCTTCTAAGAGCTGTTTTCTCAATTCAATTCTAAAGTCGCGAGAATCAACAATCTGTTTTAGTACCTCAATTCCCAATCCTAAATCTTCTGGATCATAGTAATGTGTATAGCGCGCTGTACATTCATATGACTCGGAGTATTGCCCGTCAGTTTCGAGATCCCACTCATAAGATGAGAGTACGCCATCTTCAATCGCGATGGCTAGATTCATAAACTCGCCACCTTCCATTTGTCCGTGTTTCTTGAAGTATTCAGTGAGGTAACCTTCAAACTGATCTCTTCTGTCGTCAATTATTACATCGATATTACTAAGCGCTTCCCTATATTCATCTGGCATAACCATATAATTACTACCATGAATATCGGGATGTTCGAAGTTAATCTTCATAGTTAAGTGTATTTCTTCACGAACACGACGAATAACGGGAGTATAGTCGTCAGAATCAACAAATATATTACCATATATACCAATTAACTCGTCAACAGAGTTCCATACGACCTCTTCTTGGTTGCCGGGTAACCTTTTCCATTCATCAATCGGCCACTTTGCAATAAACGCTGCGAAAGGAGCGATATAAGCACCCTCACCGCCATCATCTTGAACTTCATAGTCAGAATATGTCTGGGCCATGTGATTGTTATATTCATTCATTATATCTTCGCATTCACCTTCGTATTGTGCGATAATATCACCAACTAAATTAGCATCCAACTCATCTTCGGTTTCTGTGTTTTGTTTCATCGCACCGACCATGTCCGATTTTGAAATTTTTAAAAATTTGGATATAAGCATTGCTCGGACATTCGGTCCTCCACCATGATCCTCATAAGAACCACCAAATTGTATAAATTTACTTAAATCAAGCTTATCATCCTCTTTTGGCATGTTAGCAATGACTTCTTCTTGGTTTGATCTCGCCCAATCAGTAACTGTATTTGCTAAACCGGGGATATCCATGCCGTAAACAGATATTTCGGGCATCCCAATGTCTTGTCCATCATCCCAACGCTTTGGAGGTTCATCACCTTCATAATATCTTACATGACGGAGACGAATTCTAGAAATTGGGTTAATATCGCCGACAAACGGGCGCTTATCATCATAAAACACCTCACCTTCTTGAATTTCTTGCTCTGCACTATCAATATTACCGGTATTAGTGGCGCTCAGAAGCTCTTCTGTCTCAACCACGTATGCTACGGCTCCGTGGCCTTGAGCTTCGGCTACAGCACACTTATAGAACGATTGATAGGCACTTTGGCGACTAGCTGGAGAGTGACAAGAGAAAATAGTCTCAAAATCACTCATTCTAAGCACATCTACCGGATGTCGAGTGATAATAATGGAATATTTGTCACTATCAAGCTTATTGATCTCTTTTTTAATAAATCCGGCGTTCTTTTTCCAATATTCGCCATATTCAGTGGCTAAATCGGTTAAATTGTAACCTGCAGGCCCTGCAACTCCCGGATTTACGATATATAAGTAAATTTGTTTGTTAATTCTTTCAAAATTCTCATATTCTTTCTCATCAAGCGCAGCTTTGAGCATTTTTCCGGTAACTCTTTGTGGTGTATCAATACCCCTGCCGTCTGCTAGCTTATAGTTGGCATTATCCATGTGTTTGTAGACTTTTTGGTATATTTCGTCTTTTCTTCGGCTTAAATCAGCCAATTTGGAGAAAAGCTTGCCAACTTTCATCTGAATCTTCTTAGTTTTCTTCTTTTCGGGCTGTCCACCCTGCATACCAATTAAAGTATCAAGTAAATCATCGACTGAGCGCATATCTCGCTCGGCATATACCATACCTTTCTCCCAATCAACCTCATATTCTTGAGATCTGAAGAATTCTGCGAATTTTCCAAGCTCTGAACCCGGATCGGTGGTCGGAAATGGTATAACAATACGCATTTTACCGCTAAAAAGGTCATTTAAAGGCAAATTCGCTGGATCTAAGTCGTCCAGCACGTCTTCAAGCACTCGCATCTCATCTTCAGTGACTTCTCGGAGTACTTTTTCGTTTTCGTTGACGCTACCTTGCCTACGACAAGAACCTCGTTTGCCTTTTGCGACTTTTGGGTTTCTTTCATAACCATCCCAACACTTTTCTTGCAAAGTATCCAAAAAATTGGCTGTTTTTAACAGAATTTGTTCATCATTTAACATTTTTTACTCTTTCATGGACTTAGAACCGCGACATTTCCACTTTTTACGGGATAATGCATTAGCACATGGGGGATTTTTACACTTTTTAATTTTTGCTGAGCGCGCACAGTACGCATCACCCTTCTTTGTACCGGGTCTGATGCGATCTCCACCACCTTTTGCCTGTCCTTTTTGGCCATATGAACGACATTTACCGTTTACACGCTTAGCAAAACGCTTTCCTTTGGAGGGTTTACATGGTTTTTTCTTTTTTTCTTCTAAAACTTGAGTTAATTCATCTTCAATCATAATCTGAAGGGATTCATTCTTGGATTTGCCCCAGTTTTTAGCGCCAACTTTGCGACATTTTACAAGAGCACCAGAGGCATATGCACTTGGCCACACTTTATAGCGTGATTTTACCTTGTGATAACAAGCATCTTTCTTGGTTTTCTTCTTTTTCTTCTTCTTTTTCTTCTTTTTTTCGTTAAGAACAGCAGTGATTTCTTCTTTTATCATAATAACAAGTTTTTCGTTGTCTTTACCATAAGTTTTGCAAGGATCTTGCCCACATCCACAGTTAAGGCCTTCGCTTATCTCTGATTCTTCTTCAAGTTTATCATCATCTGAATCGTCTAGAATTTGTTGAATTCTTTCAGCTTGGCTGGCGTGCATTTTAGAAGCCTTTTCTAACTCTTTAACAATCTCACCAAGCTCTTCTTGAAGTTCTTTTTCGAGATTTTCTATAATAATTTGTTCTAAATCCATATACAAGTCCTCATTCTTTTTAGATTTACCTTTCTTACCCCATGATTTGCCTTTTCCGCGCTCTTTGCAGGCGCCGGGTGTGGGTCGGCATGCTGGATATTTTTTACGTTTTTCACCGGAGCCACGACCACAAGCCTTATAGCCGCCCTTTCCATCTGGAGCATTGCAATCAACCCAGCCTTTCTTCTTACCTTTCGCACCTTTTCTACCAAACCAGTCTTTTAGTGACGACTCTTTGCTGGATTCAGTGCCGGCCTTCTTGCGTTTTTTCTTTTTTTCTTCGATATTTCCGTATAAATCATTCATTATTAGACATTTCCAAAGCTTTCTCCAATAAATAGATCGGTATTTCGCTATTGTCTATGTCTTTTATCTGTTCTATGGTTGCCCACCGGTAGTCATCGTGCTCAACTTCTCCAGTATGAGGATTTGGTTTATCAACATTTACATCACCAGACCACTCTGTGGTGAGAAAATAATATTTTTTTTCTTTTGGTTCACCAAGATAAGTCAAATCTGATACATTACATTTTAAATTAGTTTCTTCATCTAATTCTCGTATGGCTCCAGCTTCAATTGAGCTATCTTCGTCGTCTATATGTCCACCGGGAATTGTCCATTGTCCAGCGCGCCGATCAATATCGGAGCGCCTGATAATTAAAAATTGCTGTTCATCATTAAGACAAACAACAATTCCTACATCGCTCAACTCACCTTCGTTGAGATACTTCTTCCATGTGCGATTCATTACTTACAGGCTCTATAATTCTTTATGCTTCCTCTACAAAAAGCATCAATTGCTTGTTCGATGTTAATATTTTTAATTGGAGCTACCCAGATCATGTTTTCTTGAATTTGTGCGCCAAATGCATATTGTACATCAACTCCATATAGTATACCAATTAATTCTCCATCTGTATTATAAATACCGGACCCAGAGCAGCCAAACCAACCATATGTATTCACAATTATCTGTGTGCCAGCTTGAGGATCTTGTTCATATCCGACTATTCTACCTTCAAATGACATAAGTTTGTGCCAAGAAGGGTGACCAGAGTAAACAATATCTGTTCCAATATCATATCGCTTTGCGGGATCCCAAGACATTGGTTTAATATACCTAAACGGTGTTTGAACTAATAATACTGCGACATCATGTTCTTTGCTTTGGTATATTAAGGTAGCACTTCTCTGTTCGTTTTCTTGAGCCACTAGATAGGAAGAGCCAATAACGCCATCGGCAACATGTTTGGCTGTTAACACTAACGTCAAGTCTCTATATTGTACCACTGTGCCGCTGCCGTGCCCACCTGATGTTACAACTTTCACTGCTGCGTTTCGCACTTTCTTTTCAACAACAGAAAGTGATTTATTAACTTTTTCAACAGGCGCTGCAGGCTTGTAAGCTTTACCCGCGGCTGCAGTATTTGTACTAGAGCCAATTAGACAAATGCATGCTAATAATAAATATTTAATAAGTCTGTTCATTTTTTAATTCCTTATGTTCCGGTGTCGCCGGTATCTAATTCTATATATCTATAACCAATCTCAACTAATTGACCGGCCGAAGGAATTGTAGTAAAATAAACAGTGTTTTCAGACTCGGCATAATACCAATCGTAATTAAGAGAACCGTTTATAAATACTCTAATTGAATCTACTTCAGCTTTATGGGTTAATTCTACACTCTCAACGGGTTCTATAGAATGGGTGGCGTCTGTAACACCCGGCGACCAATCCGTATCGCAGATATCTACTACGACTCCCCCAAGCATAGTTGTAGCTTCCATATATCTTTCACCGACATCAATCATCGATGGCGGCCAAGTACACAGAGATGTTGTAGCTTCTTGGTTAACAATACTGGCCATAAAAACAGAGCCCATCCTGAGAGAACCATACCAACTTATGAAATCTGATGGATATGGGTATTCAATATCACTTTGTTCTTCTTCATCTGACACAAAAACTACTAGTAAACCAGCATCTGGTCGCATCCACGTAGAAGAATATGGATTGTGATTAATGTACTGATAAACAGCATTAAACCCCTCTTCATATGGTGCAGAAGTTAAGGTAGCTAACATTGCAGCTGCATCATCGATATCGTCGCCCGGTACCAGCGGGAATTCATTACTTGTTACCGCTCTTGTTGGATCTGCGCTAATCATAACTAACCTCCAGTCTGAGACTGGAAGTGCTGACAGCATGGCTTCAACACCCAGCAGTAATTCAGCATTGTATCGATTCATTGAACCAGATCGATCGACAACCCAAAGAATATCAATGCCATCGATTGACATATGTTGGGTAAATGAATCGATCCAAATCACACCTTCATTAACCGGTACTTCTACTTCAATATATACCGGGATCTCCACTTCTACTTCGACAGTGTTTGTCTCCGTAACGGTTTCAGTTATAACAATTGTTTCAGGTTCTTTGGAGTTTATGACAGAATAGTCATTCGTGCAACTAAGCAAAGATAATAAAAGCGCTAATACCATTGGTGCCTACCCAGTAGTAACTATGATACAAAACAGTTTTATTCCCGTATGAGGGCAAAACTTAATAAAATCATGTTCACCAGAGACAATATTTGTAAATCATAATTATCTATGGCGGAAGCAAACACTAAGAGAAATATATTAACAAAAAAGGCCACAGCAGCCAATATTTTTAATATCCTTGTGAATTTCTCCATATAGTAACTATGGATTAAGGGTGGAAACTAACTCAAGATCATATGAATAATATTTTACAGCTTGTCCAAGCCTTAAATTATAAACGTAGAATGAAGGGAATAAATTTCCTTGTCGGTCAGATTCAGTTGCGCGAACAAGAATTACACCGAGGCCGTCATGCTCGGCACCATAGCCGCCAGAAGTGTCGATTTGTACCAAATCTCCTTTTTCCCACCCGCGATTTTTAAAGCCGAAATTTTTTTTCAATTTATTTTTTCCTAAAATTTTTCTTGTTATATTTGGTACAAATCGTAGAAACCAATTAAAATTGAGAGTTTTAATCCTTCTTCTTCGATGTATATTGGAGTTGGAACATTGGTGACTTCAAGTTGAGACATGTTGTTGGACCACGTTACTTTCCAAAAATACACGTCGTCATCGGTATATGAAATACGACGCTCACGCTCTATTAATAATCCGTATTGATTAGAAATAATGTCAATAACCATATCTCCGGGAGATAATATAATGTGTTGCGCTTGATCGCGCCAGTCTTTAAAGGCCATATATTAAGTATTTTTATATAAAATCAAATGACCGACTTCTATCATATTGATTATAGCATCCTCAGTGTAATATGTGTGTTTTTCTTCCAACCAATATATTTCCCATATAAAGATACTAAAGCCACCTTGACTATGAATGCCGGGCTCTATCTTGCGTTTAATTAGCAAGCCCTTGTCATGGCTTTTAGAATCATATACGATATCGCCGCTATTTAATTTGACCGTACTACCCACATAGTATATATGGTGTTACAATCTAAGCCAACCCTTTCTTTGGTTTTTACACTCTTGTAATTGAACTAAGAGATCAAGCTTCATGTCGACTTGACATGTCTGGTGCGGTAAGAATTTGTCAATACCGGTAATTAAATTAAATTCACCAACAATATCGTCAAGTGCTGAAGGATTATCAGGGATGGGTACCTTGGCCGGAACAACTTCGGAATCGTTAACATACTTCGGTTCATCAGCCGGGCCGGCTAGGCCTTCTCTCGGCCATATGGTAATTACCACATAAGCCAAAACGCCAACCAGTGGCGCTAATTTTCTCAATGTCATTTTATCATACCTTAATTCTATCAATCATATATGGGTGCTGTACAGACATATCTTTATACAGCCTTTTAAGAACCTTCTTCGCAATATTTGCTACTTCATCTTTGCTTTTAGGTTTACTTAGTGCGTTAACTAATTCGTCTTCGATCAGTTTTTTAATTTTTCTACTAGATAATTGTTTTTCAAGCTCACTGCTAACGATGTCTTTTACATCTGCTTTGGTGAGTTCTTCAAGTACAATCTTCTTTAAACGTTTGCGGCTGATTTTCATTTGTTATTTCCAACACTGTAATTAGTCACGTCTTTCTTTAACTACCATTCTAAGATGCACTTGTGGCACTTCTGTTGCATATCCTTTTTTAAACCAAAAAACTTTCACTAGTGGTTCGTATATGTATCTTGCAACAACTTCCACTACAATCCCTAAGCTGTAATCATCTTCATCGATATATTTGTAGTCTGGGGAATAGTGGTAGCCTACAAATGCCACCAAGTCACCGGTCTTATATAAGCTGTAATTTTCTGTGCCATCCACATAGTAACTATGTGATCACGCTTCTTCTGTCAAGAGTTTGTCACATTCCGGGCACCGCGCGGGTAGTCTTGCTACTATTCCCGTACCGCAATGCGCGCATGTGTATACGTATCGTTTTAAAATTTTAATAACCTTAAACGGTCTATTGTGTGCATCCATAATCTTTCCTTTATACCTGAATGGGGGTATTTTATCCAAAATATCTGACACATATTCATCGATGGTGTCTTAACTTCGCTATCGTCCTTATCGAACAATTTAATTATTATTGCGATTCCACCATGACATGTGCATGTTACTAAATCTCCTGCCCTAAGATTGTGCTTAGGTGCTCTTTTAAAAAAGTCTTTCACCCGCTCTTGATATCCCACATTGTATATATCTGGGAAAATTTTTAGGGGCAAATTTCGATCGTCTATTATCTGAAAATTTTCATCCGTATCGTGAAAGGGTTAAACCCACATGTCAGGTATATGTCAAGCCGCAGAGAGATATATCCCGGTACCGGGGGGGGAGGGGGGTACCCCATATTGCAGTTTCAAACTGAACAATCAATGAATGTTAAATAACTGTCAAATCAACCATGCAAACAATATGTCAATCATTTGGCTGAACAGTTTGCATTCTTATTACATACACAGTTCTTTATTACATAACTGTATACATAAACAATCACAGGCGCATAGCACACGATGATAGTGCAGGTTTCCCCTACTCTTTTTATTATTTGTTTTAGTCTCGGCAAACAATCGCCTCCTTTATCTAAACAGTCTCGCACATAATACAAACAAATGTTAAACTGTTTTCGTTTATGTAGTCTCGCCCACATATAGTGTGCATGCGTTATAATCCCCTAGGGATTCGCTAATCAATCGCACAATCACACACTATATGTAGTGTCCCGCATATAGTGTTAGTATGCAAACAACAAGATTAGCATAGCCGTCCACATGATTGCGCCCAAACAATCATACACTTTCATTTCGGTTGTGTAGTTCATACAACTCTCTCCTTTGACCTTATACTATATTATACCTGTTGTCGGCCACAAAGTCAAGCGCCATATGTCAAGAACATGTCAAGGAATGCGCGCAAATGCGGACATAATATGACTTGACACGATAAAATGCTTGACGATAACGCACACAGCGTATATGTATTAAACCTTTTCACACAATCGTATATAAAAATATACGCAACAACAACCACAACCGTATCAAAATGCATACACCTATGAAAACATATACACCTTAATACACATTAAACTTTATTGTATACTTTATGATACAAACCTTCTACTACAACATTAGCAACGGTCTGTAAACACTTTAATGAGTTATTGTAAATAATATAGTTATCCTCTGCCTTATCTACAACAACACATACGGCGCGTGTTCTACCGTCTGATAATGTTTTTCTTTTTATAAGCTCTCCGATATTAAACATCTTCAAACTTCTCGCGAGTCTTTCTAAACTCTATCTTGCCTGAATCTGTTTTATAGGGCTCAAGCATAAACTGCTTTTCAAGTAAGTTTCTGAACCTTCTAATCTCCAGCGCAACCTGAAAGATAGAAGCAACAATAAACAATCCACCTAAAGCGATTGCAATAAATATCAACAACTTCATTCTAATCTTCTCCTAACTGTTTAAGTTCTGTATCTGCTTGTTCGGTCATCTGAGCAAGATCTGCCTTCGTCAGTGCTTTAGTCTTACGGCGCTTGTTTTGCTCTCTGACAAGTTTATTATAACGCTTCTTCTCATATTTGTTTACATGAAGGTTAGGAATACCCAGCGCCTTTAGCTTGTGCATGAACATTTTAACATTTTGTAGTCTCGCGCCATCTTTGTCTACCTTGGCATCGGCACGAGTTAGAACGACCTCGCGACCGGTCAGGCGACCGTCAACAACTTCAACAATGGTTTGAGTAATATAGTATTTCATAATATAAAAGGTGGGATCTTTGTTTTAATACTCGCGGCCCTTTCGAGTGTGTTGGTATGTTATGAGGGTGGCTAATCCTCTTATAGCCGTTAGTGCAGGATTTTCATTCTCTTTAACCTCAAGGGCTTGGGTCGTATGCTTATATCGACCATTGAACATATCCCTCTGTGACTAAACCAAGCCCGCCACAGTTACCGGCTCTATGAAGTTGGGGGTTTTCATTATCTTTCTTTTACCTCTCGCGCTAAACGCTGTCAGGGTTTTGGGTTTGATTGGGCTATCTCACGCGATCGTGAGTTGATTAGATACCTTCACCAGCTTCAAGCGCAGCCAGATCAGCCTTCTCCGCATCAGTCAGATACCGCGCATCTTTACGCTTGAGACTTTGGGCGCTCATCTTGGTGGGGCTTTTGTGCTCGGCGTTGCAGCCAGCCGCGAACGACTCGGCCCATGAAGGATCAGGGAAGTCCATAACCGCCTGCTTGCCTTGAGTCTTGGAGTTGCGGAACACAACCCACATTTGCGGACCAACTTGCTCGACGGTCCAGCCGGTGATTTGCTTCCGTGTTGGCGGAGCAGGCGCAGGCTTGTATTGTTTAGCGGTCTGGATTTTGATTTGATCGATAGCTCTTTGCATTTATATATCTCCTTACTTGATATACTATATTATACTTGAAAAATGGGGAAAAGTCAACAACTAAGTTGTCAAGAGAATGTCAAGGCTTTATTTTTTCCTGCCTCGCCTAAGTTTAACAGGGCGTGGTTTATTGAAGTTGCGATCCCAGTAGTACATGCAACCGATACACATGAAACTCGCGACCATCAGCATCATAAAAGCAGAAAACTGGAAGAAAAAACTAACCTCTGGACACATAATAACCTCAGTCGTTGCAGCAATCGGGGTGTTCCCAGTTGCTCACTTGCCAATCACTGATCTGCTCATTAGCGTGCAGATCATCAGCGAAGTTGCTCCATGCCTCGGAACGGGCTGGAATGTCAACGTGTCCAAGGTTTTTCTCATCCTCTTGGATCATCGGAAGGATGCAGTCCTCAAACTGCTGGACAGCATCGGGATAGAGGATAACGTGGTCGAGTTGTGAAGCCATAGAATAATCTCCTTTCTTTCTATACTTATAATATAACACCCGCGAGGGGTAAAGTCAAGGTTTAAGTTGTCAAGGAAATGTCAGGAGAGTTGTCAACTACTTCCAACAGTCTCGGCAACATATGGAAAACCATACCGTGCTTAGGGAAGTTGACAAGCCAGCCGTCACTTTCCCACGCTACAATGATCCCGACGTTGCCGTCCATAACCTCGCGCACTAAACTACCGATTTGCATTTATCTACCACTTAGTTGGATCATTGGGGCGCTCCCATACATCAACATTCTGCTGATCTGAGCGTTCATCCGAGGCATCCACAGTAAACTCACCGAAGCGCATCGTGCGACGGTTCGCGGCCATGCTACTGTGCTTCTGCATCTCACGCGCTCGGATACCGTGATCGATAAAATCACTCTCTGCCACGCTAAACGTGCGGCCATCGAGATCAGTGGGCTCAAGTTCATCGACAGAACCACCGGATTGCTCCATAAGATCGTGGCAGAGTTCAAACGCGGGTTGTCCGTCCGCATCTGTACGGTTGCCCGCTTCATGGAGTAGATCCATGATTAGATCAAGCTCTCGCTGCGTTACTCGGATGTTCAAAACTTCGTCAGACATTTATACCTCTAAGCTGCTGGACACTGGAACCAGTGGATTGAAAAGAATACCAGAGCGCCCCAACAAACTGCGTCAATGGCGATGGCTGCGGTAAGTACACGATTAAGTTGCATCGTTTTCTCCTTTCTACCCTTATAATATAGCACCGAAACGGGCAGAAGTCAAGGTTTAAGTTGTCAAGAGGTTGTCAACGAGTGCAAGGTGTTG
>CENP01135842.1_pt1 | contig 11660 bp, 12 predicted proteins | sample 361281 | NCBI WGS metagenome assembly CENP01 (sample SAMEA2591122, study PRJEB7988) | marine metagenome | biome: marine biome (ENVO:00000447); feature: deep chlorophyll maximum layer (ENVO:xxxxxxxx); material: saline water (ENVO:00002010), including plankton (ENVO:xxxxxxxx) | depth 70 m
TATTAAATATTTGGCACGATAATTGCTTTAAGTAGAGTAGTTATGGAGTCAAAAATGTTTGAATATGTTAATAACCTAGTAAAGTTTTGTAATAATTACCCTCTTTGGTCGGCAGCCTTTTTTATTTGTGGGTTTTTGATTGGCGAAGTATATTTTTAAAAAATTTTATTTTATCCCCTTTCTCAATTTCTAAAACATTATTTACTTTAATTGTCTTAAAAAATCTTTTTAAGTTTATTCATTAGTTATAAATTCGGTATAGAATTTATAAGATGGATGATGTTTTAAATAATAATAAAGAACTTGCACGTAAATTCTTTGATTCTTTAAGCTCTGGTACTCAAGACTATCTAGATTTTTATACAGATGATTCAATTATTTGGACCGCTGGTGATAATGCGATAGGTGGAACAAGAACAAAAAAAGAGATTGTTGAATTTGCTAAAGGAATACTCGCTGCGTTTCCTAATGGTATTACCTTTAACATCACCGGGATGACTGCAGAGGCTGACAGAGTTGCTGTTGAAGTAAGCGGCGAATCAATTCACGCATCTGGTCAGTCATATAACAATAAGTATCACTTCTTACTAATAATAAGAGATGGAAAAATTATTCAACTCAAAGAATACATGGATACTCAGTTAGCCGCAAAAATACTTCTAAATGAGTAATTTAATTAGTATCAATAATCCAATTAATACTGAATCACAAATTCAACATGAATTAGAGGCTCTTGAAATTTATAACCTTAAGGAAATCCAAGAACAAAAAGAATTAGTGCGTTCATTTTGGCTCGATCTAGTAAAACCCTCCGAGGTTATGATGAGTTGTTTTGATGATGCATTTGAAGAAGTAATGTTTGGTGCTGTAATTTGGGCACTTAATCAAGATCCAAACTTTCCAAAAGTTGTGACAATAAGCAGAGTCCCTCATAAAATTAATAATCAAAATATTCCAGGTTCTAGATGGGGGATAGATAACCCTGATTCAGTTTATAGAGTTATTCCAATTGGCGAATCTCAATCATATGTCATTCGAGGAAAACTGGGTAAACAATTATTCAATGAAAATCATTTCACTCTTTGGGATGAGAATATGAAAACCATCGGTCTAATTTCTGGAAATAACATTAAAGTAGATGGTAAAAATAACTTTGAAATTTTTGTTAATCCAAAAAGTAATGAAGGAGGTAAAAATCATATTCAAACTTCCTCTGGTGCTAAGGAATTTTATATTAGAGACACAATGATTGACTGGCTCAGTGATAGGCCAAATATGCTCGAAATTGAAATTTTGGAAGGCTCTAGATCTGGAAAATGTTTTGATAAAAAGAAGAGGTTAGAAACTGTAAAAGCCTACATGCAAAAATGGGCAGCAAATACTACAAGATGGAATCAACAGGCACTATCAAAACCAGTAAATGAGTTTAGTTTTAAAATTGATAGGGATACTGATGGAGCTCTTCGAAATCAAGTGTATCTCCTTGGTCATTTTGCTTTGCCCTCTTCCGATCACTGTATTAAATTGGATATTCATCTTGATGGTGCAAAGTATTTTATTGCTCCCATTACCAACATATGGGGGACAACAAATAATATTGTGACAAAAAATGGGAGTCTTAATAACTCTCAAGCAAAAGTCAATCAAGATGGGACCTACACATTTATTTTAAGTGTAAATGATCCAGGAGTTTTTAATTGGCTCGATCCATCAGGCTTGTCTGAGGGTATTTTGACTTTAAGATGGTCAGGTTTTCCCAACGATATAGTTGGAGAAAATTTGTTTGCAAAATCTAAAGTAATGCTAATCAGTGACGCCCTTAATGAAATTACTGATGATCATAGAATTTCAAGTGAGGAGCGTTTAAACCAATTACAAGCAAGAGAAGAAAGTTATAGCTGGAGAACTGATTAGTTAATAGATCATGAATGAGATGAAAAAGACTCCATACATTTGGTTAATTTCTGGCTGTTCCTCTGGATTTGGTAGAGAAATTGCACTGCAGGCACTGTCTGCAGGAGATTTTGTGGGAGTGTCATCAAGAAGCGTTAAAGATGTAGAGGATATCTGCAAAGAGTATCCAAAAACAGCGTTGCCAATAAAATTAGACGTCACAAACAAAGATGAAATTAAAGAATCAATTCAAACAATTAATAAAGTTTATGGCGGTTTAGACGTCTTAGTAAATAATGCTGGATATGGTTATCTAGCTGCCATTGAAGAAGGTGAAAATGAAGAAGTAAGAAAACTTTTTGAAACTAATTTTTTTGGAGCTCTAGAGCTTACAAAAGCTGCGCTTCCAGGAATGAGGGCGCAAAGATTTGGCAGAATAATAAATAATTCCTCGCAAGCAGGGATCATGGCAAATCCTGGAACTGGTTATTATAGTGCATCAAAATATGCTCTAGAGGGTCTTATGGAAGCTTTGGATAAAGAGCTGAGACCGCTAAATATTTCAGTCACGTCAGTTCAGCCAGGTGCATTTAGAACTGATTGGTCAGGCAGATCAATGAAAAGGAGTATTATTGAAATAGATGACTATAGTGAACATGTCAAACAAAGAATTGACATGATTGGAAATATTGATGGTAAACAGCCTGGAGATCCTGTCAGGGCTGCAAAAATAATTTTTGCGCTCTCAAGAGATCCAAATCCACCTGACAAACTTTTGCTGGGTGCTGGAGTTCTTTCTACATATAAAGAAAAACTAAGTGCCTTATTGAATCAAATCGATGAATTTGAAGAAACTTCAATAAGCGCAGATTTTCCTCAAATAAATGAATAATTACTTATAAATTTTAAGAAAATATGTTTGAATTATGATTAGCAAAGCATAAACATTATAGAAATTTTAATTTAGATAAAATCGAGGAAAAATGGTTAAAGCAGTAATAACTCAAAAAATTTTAGAGCATGATAGTATACTTTTAGCAGGCATATATACAGTGGGTCATATTTTTATCGCTATGACCTGCACTCTATTGATTACAGGAACAAGTTTTGATCTTGCAGCAATGGATGCTTTAATCGAGCCAGTAATAAATGGTTTTTGGTTTTATTTTTTACATAAAGCTTGGAAGAAGATAACGCTCAAAGCTTCTATCGCTGAAGATTAGAAAAAAAATTTAGTTTCTATTTTTTTTTCGCCAGGTTTCAGGCTCTAAAAATTCTCCTGCCCACATTCCAGCCTTAACTTTTTTTGCATAATTTTGTTGCTTCTCATATCTATCTGAATATCTCAGGTACGCAACTGCCATGCCAGATTTTACCATCTCAGCTTGAAGATCCATTGCGCCTACATAACATATACCCAGTGTCCTGCCATACCTATCTTGTCCCTCATCTGTGCATCGAACTGTCTGATTGTTGATAAGCTGCTTAAGTTTTTCTGTGGCCGCCTTGCCACATTCCCACTCCTTACCTTCAGCATCCAAACAAGTTTGAGTTTTACCAAAAAAATAACTCTCTGGAGCGTCACTTCCAGTAAATCTTATTCTTATATCGTTAATAACAATGGTATCTCCATCAGTGATTTTAGGTTTACCAATGATGTCAGCAGAACAGTTGATTCCAAGAATAAAAATGCTTAGTAATAAATATTTTTTCATTTCAAAAGTTTATCAAATATATATTAAAAAATTAGATATTCTGCATGAAAGCTTTCAAGTTATAATTCAAGTGATGAAAAAATGGGACTACAAATTTATCAAAGTAACTCTGCCAATTGCATCAGGGCTCTCGATTCAATCAGATGGCACCACACAATCAGAGCAAATGATCAAAGAATTTGGAGAGGATGGATGGGAGCTGGTCAGCGTAACTATTTTATCTGAACTGCATTACGAATTAGAAAGATTTGAGGAAAGTGGTAAATCAAGAACTTATGAGGCAGAAATGATTTTTAAGAGACCTTTGGGCTAGGTTTAAGTATATGAGTCTTTCAACATATGTTATCGGGAATATTGCTTTAATTGTGATGCTCTATTTAGTTGTGAAAAATAAAGAGAAATAGTTCTCACAAATCAGTCAATCTTCTTATCATTTATTTCAATACAATCTTCATAAAAAAATCTACTTGAGTCTTTAAGCTCGAGGGTATTATTGATCTTATTGAAAGTTACTAAAGTTTCATCAATGGTATTTTCATTGAGCTTGCCAAAAATAGTAATTTGATTCATGAAGAAATCTTTTTTATTACTTAATTCAACTCCTTGAATCTCAAAGAATCTCTCGTAATTATTGAATTTAACGGTTACTCCATTGCAATTAAATTTTTTATCTAAGTTGTCAGAATTACACCCATAAATAAAAGCGAATATAATGAAAGAATGAACGTATTTAAAAATTTTCAAGTACTTATTTTAAAGGGTTTTAAAAATTAAGCATGAAATCTTTTAAAAAAAAAGTAGCAGTGATAACTGGAGCTGGATCCGGAATAGGCAGATATTTAGCAATCCTCCTTGCAAAAGATGGTGCAGATGTCTGTGTCTGTGATATTAATAAAAAGACATTGGATGAAACAGTTAATATGTTGAGAAAATATAATGTATCAGTTTCGTCGCACATTTTAGATGTCTCTAATAAGGAATCCATTGAGGAGCTTCCAAAGAAGGTAATAGAACACCATGGAAAAGTAGACATGGTTTTCAATAATGCAGGTGTGAATAATGGTTCGCATTTTAAAGACATGAGGGAAGATAGCTGGGATTGGGTCATGAGTATTAACTTTGAAGGAGTTGTTAATAGCACAAGAGCATTCATACCGCATATGATTAATAACTCGGAAGCTGCAATAGTAAATATTTCTTCAATATTTGGTATTGTGGCTGTGCCAGGACAAAGCGCCTACCATGCATCTAAGTTTGGTGTGAGGGGCTTCACAGAGAGTCTAGCTTTGGAAATGAAACAAACAAATCCTAACTTTCAAATTCACTGTGTGCATCCAGGGCATATTGGAACAAATATTGCTGCAGCAACTAGAATAAGTGATGAAGATTATAAAAAAATGCAAGAAATGAATACACGATCATCTTTCTTCAGTAGAAATCAGCCTAAAACTCATCAAGAAATGGGAGAGCTATTTAAAAAAGGAGGCATGCATCCGTCCAAGGCTGCAAAAATAATTCTTAATGGGATCAAAAAAAATAAGAGTAAAATTTTTGTTGGCTTAGATGCCAAACTGTTAGATCTCTCACAGAGATTATTTCCCAATCATTATCATAAGACATGGATATTTTTTGTTCCTCTTTTAATGCTCTTTAGGAATAAAAAACCGATAAAGTCGATCGATTAATTTTAAAAACTAATAATGAACTTGGCTGGAGTCCAGAGAATCTCGATATTTTTTGATTAAATTCCAGTCGCCATCTATAACAATAGTTTTCCCTTCATCTTGAATGTTGAGATACATCTTTGTCCCGTCCGGGGAAAAGCATATACCTGCTATTTCAGAACTTTTATTACCAGATACTTTACCAAGAGTGTACATATGACCATTGGGTGTGCATCCTAATAACTTGCAAGCATTACTATCATTGTCTTCGCAAATAATTAAATCTCCCCATGGTGTAGTGTTTATATTGTCCCCTTGCCAAAAATCATTTTTACTTCTAGATTCATAAAAAAGTGTAATTTTTGAATGCTTAGGTTCAAATGCCCACATTTGACCATAGCCCTTTAAACCACCTGATTTGCATGTAAAAAAGATCACGCTTTCATTATCTTTATTATTTGTAAAAATAATGCCCTCGCCGCCACTGAAAATTGAAGCGCCTAGCATTTTGCCCTGATCTCTAGTTTTAAGATATTTAGCCTCAGGATCGTCAATAGGAGCCCAGTTAACATTAAAAGAATCTCCGACAGAAATCTCTCCACTGCGATTAGAAGTATTGGCAACAGATGGAATGACTAAAGCATGTAATTGCCCAGACCCATCGAGTATTCCTGGAGACTGAGGGGTAAATCTATAAAACAATCCTTTGTAATCATCTTCTGTTTGATAGACGCATCCTTGAGAGTCATTTAAATCCACAGCAATAGCCTCTCGTCTAAATCTTCCCATGTTAGTCAGTCTTTTATAACCCATTAGCGAACCAGACTCTGGATCCACCTCAAATGCATAGCCATGATTTAATTCATCTGTTTCTTCACATGATATCCATGTATTCCATGGAGTTTTACCGCCTGCGCAATTATCAACTGTTCCAGATAAACTTCTTTGTGATTTTCTTAAATTTAGACCATTTGGCTCTAATATTAGTGTACTTGTTCCCCCAGAACGAGGAATCCCCCTTGACGTTTGGTAAGCAGTTGATGGATTTAAATGATAATCTTTTCCATCTATCTCATGATTAATTACCAATGCAATATCTCCATTGCTTAATTGGAATGAGGCCATTCCATCTGGCCTTCTTCCAAAAGGAATGCCGTCACTCATTAATTCATTTGAGGTTTTTAAAACTCTATAAGTAAAACCATAAGGCAGATCAAATAGTGCGTTTGGATCTCTTATTAACGCCCCATTCCAAAAATCTGAATTAGCAGCCATTGAGGTAGTAGGTGGAGATTTAAAAATTGGCTTTGCTGCTACTCCTCCGCATGCATAAAGAGTTAATAATGCTGATGATTGTCCAGTAAATTTTACAAAATTTCTTCTGCTTTTATCCATTGCAGGACTATACAAGTATTAAAGTTTTTTTTGTTACAAATATGAAAATTTTTTAAACTGTTATGTATCGAGAAGATTAAGCAATTAGGTTAAAGCAATATTATTTTTTTTTCTCCCAGTCAAACTTTGGCAGAGATCCAAATAAATCCAATAATCCATCAGACCATTTTTTTGAAAGATCAGCAAAAAATGGAGTTTTAAATTGAAGCTGATCCTCTTGCGAAATCTCAAAAGAGTCTGCTTTATAAGTAATTAAGTCTATAGGTGGGCCAACAGTTAAATCGCTTTTCATGGTTGAATCAAAAGAAACTAATGCGCAACGCGCTGCATCTCCGATGGACAATTCATTTCTTATCAGCCGATCCAAGATCGGCTTACCGTACTTGGTTTCTCCTAATTGTAGAAAAGGTTTAATTTCGGAAGTCCTTATATAATTTCCAACAGGATAAATCATCATCATCTCAGTTTCTTGGCCTTTAATTTGGCCTCCCAAAATAAAGTTTGATCCAAGATTTGTATTTACTGAAACACCATCAGTATTAGATCTTTGCCAAGAGAGCATGCCTATGTAATGGGCAATTTCGTCAAAATTTTTACAGGTATTTAAACTAGTGGTGGGATTCGTAGCTTCAAGATCTTCTCTAATAGTTTTATAGACAAATTGAGATGTGGAGAGATTACCAGACGTAAGTATGACAATGCACCTATCTCCGACACAATAAGACAACATTTTTTTATGAGTTGAATAATTATCCAATCCAGCATTAGTTCTAGAGTCAGAAGCCAATACTAAACCTTCGTTTGTTTTTATTCCTATGCAGTAAGTCATTAGTTATATGTATTTTAAATTAACACACTTTATTGGCATAATTATTGCACCATTAGGGTTAAAAATGAAAAAAACTTTTTCTTATCAAACAAGCATTTTTTTTGATGAGTATATTGATAGCAAATCTTCTGCTCGTAAAGGATATAAGCGATCAATAGATTTTTTTCATTCACTCTCTCCATCTGAAAGAGTTTTTTATACAAATCTTTGTGAATCCTCTATTTCTTCTATGGGTGTTACCTTCCAATTAGACGCAAATGAACTCCAAGATAGGTCATGGCCATTAGATTTGATTCCGAGAATTATTGCATCAAATAAATGGAAATTAATACAAAAAGGTTTAATTCAAAGAGTCAAAGCCTTAAATTATTTCATCAATGATGTTTATAATAAACAAGTCTTCCTTGCAAAAAATCCTGTTTTAAAAGAGCTAGTTTTAGAATCATCAAATTTTCTTCCTGAGTGCATGGGCATAACACCAAAAAATAAGGTTTGGTCCAATATATGTGGAACAGATCTTATAAGAGATGATAAAGGAAAATTTTTCGTCCTAGAAGATAACTTAAGAGTGCCTTCAGGTGTTGCATATATGCTTGAAAATAGAAATATCATGAAAAGAGTAATTCCTGATTTATTTAGTAGTTATGATGTAAATCCTATTGATGACTATCCCTCTCAGTTATATAAGTGCTTAAGTGATGCATCTTTTAATACTAAAGCAAATAAAAAAATTGTTGTCTTAACTCCAGGAGTTTTTAATTCTGCATATTTTGAACATTCATACTTGGCTCAACAAATGGGAGTTGAGTTAGTAGAAGCCTCTGATCTATATTTGTCTAGGGGGAATAATGTTCTGATGAAGACAATAAATGGCCCAAAAAAAATTGATGTGATTTATAGAAGAATCGATGATGTATTTATTGATCCTAAAGTATGGAAAAAAAATTCCTCGCTAGGAATTCCAGGAATTTATAATGCATGGAAAAATAAAAAAGTTGCAATAGTGAATGCTCCAGGATCCGGAGTTGCCGATGATAAGGCTGTTTATGCGTTTGTTCCAAAAATGATTAAGTTTTTTTTAAATGAGCAGCCGATTATTTCTCAAGTCAAAACACATGTGTGTGCATTTGAAAAAGATCTAAATTATGTAATCAATAACATAGAAAAATTAGTCCTTAAGCCTGTTAATGAATCAGGAGGATATGGAATACTCATTGGGCCTCAATCATCAAAATCAGAATTGAAAAAGTATAAATCTAAGATTTTAGATAATCCTAGAAACTTTGTCGCTCAACCTTTAATAAAGCTTTCAACCTCGCCAACATTGATAAATAAAAAGATAATGCCACGTCATTTAGACCTTAGACCATTTATTTTATCTGGCAATAATTCATTTGTTACACAAGGTGGGCTAACCAGGGTTGCTATGAAAAAGGGCTCGACAATAGTAAATTCCTCCCAAGGTGGGGGAAGTAAAGATACCTGGATTGCAGACTGATGCTTTCAAGTAACGCTGAAAAAATATACTGGCTTTCAAGATATATTGAAAGAGCAGAAAATACGGCAAGATTAGTTAATGTTAACTTCGATCTATTATTAGATATTCCTCATGATAGTGTCTCGGACTTCATTCATCTTGTTGAAATTACCAGTGACTTAGAGCAGTTCAATTCCATTTTGCTTGATGAAAAAATGTTTTACAGCTCTAGTGTTTCGGCAGTGAAGAATGTTGTTTTAAACTTTGTAATTTATAATTCAGATAATCTTGGATCAATTAGTTACTCATTAAAGATGGCGAAACATAATTCAAGGTATCTCAGAACCATGCTGCCTAAAACTGCTTGGGAGCAATTTAATAAATTACACGCAGAATTTTCTTTGTCTAACAAAGAAAATCATAATACTGAGGTTCTGCATCAAATTATCAGGAATTCAAAGACTTTTTTCTCAACGATATCTGATGCAATGCATAGAGATCATGTTTTTGACTTTATTAAATTGGGAAGATTTATTGAGCGTGCAGACATGCTGTCAAGAATAATCGAAGATCAAATTCTTAGAAAAGATGCAAAAATCCCAAAATATTATGAAAATCTCCAATGGATGAGTATTCTTAAATCAGTAAATGGATTTGAGTCATTTAAAAAAATTAATAAAGGAGAATTGAGACGGAGTAATGTCTTAGACTTCATGGTGAAATTAAAAGAATTTCCAAGGTCTATCATTTTTTGTATAAATAGACTTATAGCTGTAACCAAATATCTACCAAAATCTGAAAACTTAAAACTAAAACTTATAAAAATCAAAAAACAAGCTGCCAAACTTAATGAAAAATCTACCGACAAACAAATCTTGGCAATATTAGACTTATTGCAGTTAGGCTTAATTGATTTACATTTAGAAATTGAAGAGAAATTCTTTAATAGAAGCCCTATTTAAAGGGCTTCAAAAAATTTTCTAAGATGAAGGAAATGTTGGCATAAAGTCTTTATCTTCTGACCAATACAAAGTGTATCCATTGTATAAATCCGTTGCATCTCCGCAGGATGCAAATTCACTAAAAATTGGAAACATTTCGTCTCTAACGTTTGCTTCAAATGCCTCAGTGGCTTTATCCATAGATTCTTTGCTGTTGGTGAAATTTCCCCACATGAAACCATCTTCATTGCCTTGTTGGAAATAATTGCCGTAATGATAGGAGGTGCCTTCATAACCACCTTTATTCACTGCATTATTAAATCCGGCTAAAAACCCTAATGCGTCTTCTTTTGAGCCTCCATTTTCATATGTACAAAAGAGAATTTCAGCATAAAAATAGCCTGAGTCAGGTAATTCGCCAAAAGCATTTGATGCCATAGGATAAGCAGTATCAAATGATTGCCTATTTTCACCATCACAATCTAATACAGAGGTATATTTTTCTTCCCATGCAGCAGCATCCTCATTCTGTAACCATGCTTCCCATGCAATATTTGCGTCATCCTGAGATGTCCATTGCAGTTCCCACCAAATGGTATCCTCAGATGAATTTGTCGCAACTGCTGGTGCATAGCCCCAAGATCCGACAAGACTATCGCCCTCAAGAAGCTGTTGCCACTCAGCAATCATGCTTGTCATTGTTGCTGTGCTTTGATCAGGTCCAGCTTTGCAAGCCATGAACTCTGTAAAATATGTTTGTGTGATATCAGTGTTGATGTTTTCAGGATTCTCAACTGCACAATTTGTTATGAATCCTGCTGTTAGTATGCAGATTATAATTTTTTTCATATCTCTCCAGATAATTTTTTAGTAACTTTATTCTCTCACTTAAATTATGTATGTCAAATTTATACACGTAATGTCACAGATTGTTACATTTAATGATCTGCTAAATGTAAAACCGATATGTATGACTTAATTTCTTGATGTATTATTAGCCCATATGAAGCGCAAAAAAGTCCATGTGTTGATATCTGCCAGTTTTCAGGTCCAAAAGGTTGGTGCATTGGCTGTGGCAGGACTCGAGATGATTGCAAAAAATGGAAGTCGCTTAAACCTTATGCGATAAAGTCATTGCGAAAAGAGTTGAATAAACGTATGGATCAAATGGCGAAATTGGATAATTAATGCTTACCTACAAATACATGTGATATGGATGACATTGATACTAAAAAGCTAATAAAAGCATTTATTGGGGACATGGACCCCTTTAAAAAAAAGTTAATCAAAATATTTATTGCAGTAGTATTACTAATGCTTATCTACAAATACATATGATGTGTGGAAGAAATCAAACTGGTTTAACCTTTTAAATTATTAAATACTTCATAAATTGACTCATCACCTTGCATGTTGAGAAACAAATAACCAAAGAAAATCCACTGGAGAATAAGTACAGTGTTTAATACCCTTAGAGTTAACTTCCACCTGCCTTTAGCAACAAAGTTTAAATACAGAATCATTATTGAATAAATAGCTAAGGAAGCTATCTCGTAATGTTGCATGTAACTAAGAAACATTTTTAACCATCAATGTGAGGAGGATGTTTTTCATATCACATCATAATAGCTTTAAAATTTAAATAAATCACAGTCATAATTATCCATTCATATGGCTACATTTTATTTAATTTTTTACTTTTTAAAGGGCTTCAAGGCCAAAAATGCAATTAAACCACCAAATAAC
>CENP01449845.1_pt1 | contig 11644 bp, 10 predicted proteins | sample 361281 | NCBI WGS metagenome assembly CENP01 (sample SAMEA2591122, study PRJEB7988) | marine metagenome | biome: marine biome (ENVO:00000447); feature: deep chlorophyll maximum layer (ENVO:xxxxxxxx); material: saline water (ENVO:00002010), including plankton (ENVO:xxxxxxxx) | depth 70 m
CTTTTAACTATTGCATCATCCATTTTAGCATTTGCTTGATGAATTAAAATCTTTTTTATTTCCGAAATATCGGTATTAGCTAAATCTAAGCATTCTTTCATAGCAGAAGGAACATTTGTTAAAGCAAATTCATATACTTTTCGTCCCCTCATTTTAATATATTTTGTTTTTTCATCAGCCTGAGGATTATAAGATTTCCCGTAAAATAGATAAAAAACTTCATCATCTGTGTAAGATGCTGTATTATGAGATAAAATACCACCTTTTTCCTCTGTCTTTTCGATTATTGTGGCACCTGCTCCATCTGCAAAAATCATCGAATCTCTATCATTGACATCAACAACTCTTGATAATGTATCTGCACCGATCACTAGACATCTTTCAGCCATTCCAGCTTTAATAAAACCATAACCTTGAATTATACCTTCAAGCCAGCCTGGACATCCAAATAAAATATCATATGCGACACATTTTGGATTTTTTATTTTTAATAAGTTTTTAACCCTTACAGCTAAACTGGGAAATACATCAACTTGTGTTGAATCATTATTCGCATTACCAAAATTATGAGCTAGTATGATGTAATCAATTTTCTCAGGATCAACTTTTGAGTTTATAATGGCTTCTTTTGCAGCTAAATAGGCGATATCAGAAGTGTTTAATTCATCTTTCGCATACCTTCTTTCTCTAATTCCAGTTATCTTCTGAAACTTTTCAATAATTTCTTCATTTTTTGTTTCAATTCGATTTCCTTCGTTATCAAAAAAATTTCTGTCTAAAAATTTATAATTGTCCTGGATAATTTCTGGAATATAGGATCCAGTTCCGGTTATTTTAATGTTCATTTACAAATGAATTTTTAATTAAGGTAAACTTATTAAATAATAGCGATTTTCGGAAAATTAATCAGCATATAATTCTATTGGGGTACAACTACAAACCAGATTACGATCACCATATGCATCATTAACTCTTCTTACAGGTGGCCAGAATTTATTTTCTTTAATATAATCCAAAGCAAATGCAGCTTTTTCTCTAGAATAGTTAAAGTTCCATTTATCAGAAGTTACCATTTCAAGGGTATGTGGGGAATTCTTTAGTAAATTATTTTCGTCAGAGAGTTTACAGAGAATAATTTCTTCTTTGATTGAAATCATAGCATCACAAAATTTATCAATTTCCTCTTTATTTTCACTTTCAGTTGGTTCAATCATCATTGTTCCTGCAACAGGGAAAGAAACGGTCGGAGCATGAAATCCGTAGTCCATTAACCTCTTAGCAATATCAACTACTTCAACACCATAATCTTTAAATGGTCTACAATCAATTATCATTTCATGAGCAGATCTTCCTAGTTCACCTGTATATAGAATATCAAAGCTGCCGTGAAGTCTTTCTTTGATATAATTTGCATTCAATATTGCAATTTTAGTTGCTTTTGTTAGACCATCTGATCCCAACATTGATATATATCCATATGAAATTAAACATGCTAGAGCAGATCCAAATGGTGCAGCTGAAATTGAAGAAATTGCTTTATTACCTCCAGTCTTGATAATGGGGTTTGAAGGTAAGAAAGGGCTAAGGTGTTTCGCTACACAAATTGGTCCAACACCTGGTCCACCTCCCCCATGAGGAATAGCAAATGTTTTATGTAGATTTAAATGACAAACATCAGCTCCGATAATTTTTGGATTTGTGAGACCCACTTGTGCATTCATATTTGCTCCATCCATATATACTTGCCCACCGTTTTTATGGATGATGTCTGTTATTTTTAATATATCAGATTCAAAAACTCCATGCGTAGATGGATAAGTAATCATTAATGCACCCAAAGTATCTTTATACTCAATTGCCTTTTCTTCAAGGTCTGAGACATCTATATTTCCATTATCAGATGACTTGACAACAACAACTTCCATTCCAGCCATCACAGCACTTGCAGGGTTAGTACCATGAGCTGATGATGGAATAAGGCATACTTTTCTGTCAAAATTTCCATTATTTTCGTGATATGCTTTTATGACCATAAGGCCTGCATATTCACCTTGAGCTCCTGAGTTTGGTTGTAATGAAACAGCATCAAAACCTGTAATTTCCTTAAGTTGATTTTCTAATTTCTTTAGAACTTTCTCATAACCAACAGCCTGATCTTTTGGTGCAAACGGGTGAATATTTAACCATCTATTCCAGCTTAATGGAAGCATTTCAGCAGCAGCATTTAATTTCATAGTACATGAACCTAGTGAAATCATTGAAGTATTTAGGGCGAGATCCTTATTCTCAAGAAATTTTATATATCTCATCAAAGAGGTTTCTGATTTATATTTTGAGAAAACTTCATCTGTCAAAAAATCTGATTTTCTCAAATAGTTTTTGGGGATTCTATTCAAGCTTTCAAAATTTGAAAAATTTTCCAGTTTAGTATTTTTGGATTCAGCAAAAACTGAAATAATTTCAAATATATCATTTGTAGTTGTTGTTTCATTTATTGAAATTGAAACCAGACTATCACCTGGATAATGAAAATTTACTTCTTTTTCTAATGCTTTTCCTTTTATAATTTTAGAGTTACACTCTACCAGAACAGTATCAAAGAAAAATTTATTTGGTGTTTTAAAGCCAAGTAAATTTAAATTTTCTTCAAGTATACAGGCATTTGAGTGGATTTTATTTGCGATTTCTTTTAAACCATCAGGACCATGATAAACAGCATACATACCTGCCATAACAGCAAGTAAAACTTGAGCAGTGCAAATATTCGAGGTGGCTCTATCTCTTTTAATATGTTGTTCTCTTGTTTGCAAGGCCATTCTAAGTGCTCTATTTCCATTTTCATCAATACTTACTCCGATTATTCTTCCAGGAAGATTTCGCTTAAATTCTTCTTTGGTCGCAAAGTATGCAGCATGCGGACCTCCATAACCTAGTGGAATACCAAATCTTTGTGTACTCCCAACAACAACATCAGCCCCCATTTCTCCAGGCGATTTAAGTAATGCCAAAGAAAGTATGTCTGCTGCAACAGCGACTTTTATTTCATGTTCTTTACAAATCTGAATTATCGATTCAATATCGGCTATATTACCCGAAAGACCCGGGTATTGAAAAAATGCACCAAAATAATTTTTTTCAGCATCAAATTTACTTGACTCGGCAATTTCAAGTTTAATTCCAAGAGGTTTAGCTCTAGTTTCTAACAAGGCAAGAGTCTGAGGAAATGTATCAGCAGACACAAAAAATGAGTTAATATTTTCTTTTTTTTGGTTTCTTGATCTTGTAGAAAATAGAAGAGTCATTGCCTCTGCAGCAGCTGTACTTTCATCAAGCAGTGAGGCATTAGATATTTCCATGCCAGTTAAGTCTGTAACCATTGTTTGGAAATTGAGAAGAGCTTCAAGCCTACCCTGTGCGATTTCTGCTTGATATGGTGTATAGGCGGTATACCATCCAGGATTCTCTAAAATATTTCTTTGAATAACAGCAGGGAGGTAGGATCTATTATATCCTAAACCTATATATGTCTTATATACTTTATTTAACGATGAAATTTTTTTTAAGTGTGTTAGGTAGTCTGATTCAGACATCGGAGGATCTAACCGCATAGGCTTGTCATTTCTTATGCTTTTGGGGATAGTTTGATTAATTAACTCATCAATTGAATTTGCGTTAATTACACTAAGCATTTGCTTAATTTGATTCTCTGTAGGTCCAATATGTCTTCTTTCAAAAGATTCTGTATTCATTTTTAAAAAATATCAATTAAAATTAAATAATATAACGTGCAATTATCATATATTAAAAAATAAATAATGAACAACATTTATGGGTTTATTAACAAAAAAAATCAAGTTACTTTTTGATTATTATATAAACTCTAGTTTACACGTCTCTTTTTGCATAATCTCTTATATAATCACAATAAAATTGATTAATAAATTTCCTTTTGATTGGGAGAATATTTCATTTGTTTTTTTCACCGCTTTTTTCACATATAATTTTATTAAATTTTATGAAAGTGTGATATCAACAAATAGGCCAATTTCGTTTGTTTTAAAATTATTTTTTTTTAAGGCACTTATCGCATTTTTTATTTCATTTTATTTATTTTTTGATTTATCTAATTCAAAGCAAATAACCGTCTTAATTACTTCTGTTTTAACGGTTTCATACACTGTGCCATTTATATCAAAATTCACGTTAAGAGGTAATCCAATTATAAAAATAGTTACTGTTGCTTTTTGTTGGACTATGGTGATTGTAATTTTACCGTTTTTTGAGATGATGGACTCCTATAATATGTTTTATTACTCACTACTAATCTTTTGTTTAGTTACTGCTCAAATGATTCCTTTTGAAATAAGAGATAAACACAAGGATATGTATAATGTAAAAACCATTGTTCACATCTATGGAACAAAGAATTCTAAGTTTATAGGATATTTTATTCTGATGATAGCTCTGACTCCTTCAATATTAACATATTATTTTTCAGTAGATATAGTTTTAAAAAATTCAACTGCTTTAATAATCTTAGTCGCCGGAGTCTTGATATATTTATCAAGTGAAAAGCAGAATAAATACTACAGTTCGTTTACTGTTGAGTCTATTCCAATGATGTGGTTACTAATTGAATTTAGTTTACAAGTTTTTTTCTGAGTCGTAAACTTTTTTTTCAAGTTGACTCTTGTAATCAACAAGTTTTTTTGTGATTTCTGAATTAGATATAGCGATAATTTGAGCTGCTAAAATTCCAGCATTTTTTGCACCATTAAGTGCTACAGTAGCCACAGGAACACCATTAGGCATTTGTAAAATTGATAATACCGAATCCCAGCCATCAATCGAATTTCTTGATTTTACAGGAACCCCTATGACGGGTAGTGTTGTTATTGAAGCAACCATTCCTGGTAAATGTGCAGCACCACCTGCTCCAGCAATAATAACCTTTATCCCATTGTCAATTGCATCACTAGCATACTTAAACATTTTTTCTGGTGTTCTGTGAGCTGAGACAATATTTACCTCTGACTCAATTCCAAATTCACTAAGAATATTAATAGCATCTTGCATAACAGGGAGATCACTTTTACTACCCATAATAATTCCTACTTTTTTCATGATATTACTTTTATTTTTTTCTTAATTTTTTTTCCAATTTCAATTGCTTTTTCAATATCCTTATTTACAATTGTAATATGCCCCATTTTTCTATTTAATCTTGATTTTTTCTTTCCATAAATATGTACAAATACACCAGGAATATCAAAAATATCATTTAAATTTTGATAAATAACATCTCCCTCAATCATATTTTCTCCAACCAGATTTACCATAATGCCGGGGATTACTAACTCGGTTTCACCAAGCGGTAAGTCCAAAATACTTCTTAAATGTTGATCAAACTGAGATGTCATGCAGCACTCAATGGTATGATGTCCTGAATTATGAGGCCTTGGCGCCACCTCATTGATTAGAATATCACCTTGTTTGGTTAGAAATAATTCTACCGCAAGTAAACCAACCATATTAAATTTTTCAGCTGTTTTTATGGCAATTTCAATTGCTTTTTTTCTGATAATGCTTGATATATTAGCAGGACACATAACATATTCAACAAGATTTGACTTTTCATTAAACTCCATTTCAACAATCGGGAAACATTTAACACTTCCTTGAACGTTTCTTGAAACAATTACCGATAATTCTTTTTCTATTAAAACAATTTTTTCAACTAAGCACTGATTATCATATGAAAAATTAAGATCTTCTTGATTTTTAATAATTTTTACTCCTTTTCCGTCATATCCAAATTTTGAACTTTTCCAAACAAATGGAAATTGAAAATTATCTTTTTTAAAGTTTTGTTTCAACTCATCTAAATTTGAATAATTTTTAAATCCTGAAGTTGGTAAATTATTATTTTTATAAAAATCCTTTTGATCTGATTTATTTTGAATTATTTGCAATGTTTTTGCAGAGGGATAGACTTTTTTACCTTTTTTTTCTAGGTCAAGCAAAGCCTCAGTGTTTATTTTTTCAATTTCTACAGTGATTAAATCAACTTTATTTCCAAAATTTATAACATCTTGATAGTTGGTAATGTCACCTACAATAAATTCATCAGCTATTTTTGCACATGGTGCCTCGTTGTTTGAATCCATTACCTTGGTGTGTAAATCGTATCTTTTTGCATCATACAAAAGCATTTTACCTAGTTGTCCACCACCAAGAATACCTAATTTGAAATTTGAACTAAATAACTGCATTAATCTAGCATTGTTGTAATGTTGATGCAAAAATACATTTTAATATTTAATCGATTGGAAATTAAACTACCCAAAGATTATATTTGTATTTTAATAAAAATTATGAAAAATATTGTATTATTTGGGCCTCCTGGGGCAGGAAAAGGAACTCAAGCTGAAATTATTAAGCAAGAATATGATTTATTTCATATATCGACTGGTGATGTTTTTAGATATAACATAAAAAATAATACGGATCTTGGATTGTTGGCAAAGGGATTCATGGACAAAGGAGAATTGGTTCCTGATCAAATTACAATAGACATGTTAAGCGATGTTGTTGAAAAAAATAGTCACGTCAATGGTTTTATTTTTGATGGTTTTCCTAGAACTGAAAGTCAGGCTCATGCATTGGATAGTTTGTTAGAGGATTTTAACACATCAATTTCAGGAATGATATCCTTACAAGTCGACGATGAAATTTTGATTAGTAGGTTGTTGGAAAGGGGTAAAGATAGTGGTAGAGCTGATGACTCTAACCGTGAAATTATTGAAAATAGGATTAGTGAATATTACAATAAAACAGCAATTTTAAAAACTTATTACCAAAGAAAAAATTGTTACTATGGAGTAAATGGCGTTGGAGAGATTGATGAGATTACATCCAGGATAATTGATGTAATGAGTAAAATATAATTCATACATGACTGAGGGAAACTTTGTTGATTATGTTAAAATTAATGTCGCCTCTGGAAAAGGTGGTAAAGGATCTACACATCTGAGAAGAGAGAAGTATGTCGCTAAAGGTGGCCCGGATGGAGGAGATGGTGGAAGGGGAGGACACATAATTTTAAGAGGTAATTCACAGTTTTGGACCCTATATCATTTAAAGTTTAAAAGACATTTTAAAGCTGAAAAAGGAAATGACGGAGGCAAAAACAGAATTACAGGTTCGAATGGTAAGGATATTTATATTGATGTACCATTAGGAACTGTCGTCAAAAATACCACTGACCAGTCTACGATTTTGGAGATTACAGATGAAGGGGAAGAAAGAATAATTTGTGAAGGTGGTAAAGGAGGTAGGGGAAATTGGCACTTCAAATCTTCTACTAATCAAACCCCAAGGTATGCTCAGCCTGGATTACCTAATCAAGAAATACAAATAACCTTAGAATTAAAAGTTTTAGCTGATGTTGGCCTTGTAGGCTTTCCAAATGTGGGAAAATCAACCCTACTGTCAGTCATTACTGATGCAAAACCTAAAATTGCTGATTATGAGTTTACTACTTTGAAGCCAAATTTAGGAATTGTAAAGTATAGAGATTTCAGAACATTTATTATGGCAGATATTCCTGGAATTATTGAGGGGGCTTCTGAGGGAAAGGGATTAGGTCACTATTTTTTAAGACATATTGAAAGAAACTCTACTCTTCTTTTTATGATTCCTTCAGATTCTGACGATATAGTAACTAGTTATAAGATTTTACTGAAAGAATTAAAGAAATATAATCCTGAAATGCTAGATAAAAGTAGGCTAATCGCGATAACAAAATCTGATTTACTAGATGATGAACTAATAAAAGAAGTTGAATTTGAAATAAAAGAAAAAATAGAGGAGGAATTTATATTTATATCCTCAATTTCTAATACAGGACTCACTGAGCTAAAGGATAAAATATGGAAAATGTTAAACTAAAAAATATGCCATTGAGCAGTTTAGCTTCCAATTTTGTCATTTTTATTACAATCATTATTCCACTAAATATATTAGCTCAAAACTCGCCAATAGATTCTCACTCTCCACATTTTTATGAGCTCGAAGACTCATTAGTAAACATCTATAATATTGACCCTCAAAATGAACAAAATCTTATCAGTATGGGGGAGTTATATGCTTCAGAAAAAATATGGGATTTAGCAATTGATTCTTACGAAAAATTAGTTGATCTTGATCCAGATAACCCAGATTACTTATATAGACTTGGGGGCACACAGGCTGCATACTCCGAAGTAGTAAGTAAGTTTAAGGTGCTTTCATTAATAAATACAGCAAAAAGAAATTTAATTAAATCTGCATCATTAGATGTTGAGCATATTTACAGTAGATGGGCATTAGTTCAAATATTAACCGAGCTGCCTCAAATATTAGGTGGGAATAAGGAAAATGCTCTAAAATATTGTAATGAAATACAAAATATTTCATTCATTCATGGTCTGATATCGTATCATTATTTTTATAGTTTTCAAAATAATCAAGATAAGATAACTGAATTGGAAACAGATATAGTTAAATATATTATCTCTACTCCTAGTTTGTTTGAATTCAATTATTTTAACTTTGTTGTAGGTAGGTTACTTGCAACTCAAAATGATAAAATAAATAAGTTATCGATTAGATATTTAGAAACATACTTAGCTAATTATTCATCAGCTGATAGATTTACCCTGGATGAGGTTTATTATTATTTAGCCTATTCAAATTATAAAGCTGAAAACATAAACTCAAAATTTTTGATTAAGAGAGCTAAGGAAGCTTATAAAAATAATCAGAAAAAAAATCCTAACTTAAACAAAAAGATAGAGGAATTAGATAAACTAATTAGGCAATGAAAATTCACTTTATAGCTATAGGAGGATCAGCGATGCATAACCTTGCAATAGCTTTAAAATTAAAGGGTTATAGTATTACGGGTAGTGATGATGCGATTAATGATCCCTCAAGATCAAGACTTAAAAAATATAATTTGCTTCCCCAAAAAGAAGGATGGTTTTCTGATAAAATTACCTCTGATGTTGATGCAGTTGTTCTTGGAATGCATGCTAAAGATGATAATCCTGAATTATTAAAAGCAAGGGAAATAGGATTAAAGATATACTCTTATCCCGAGTTTATTTTCAATCAATCGAAGGATAAAATCAGAATTGTAATTGGAGGTAGCCATGGTAAAACATCTATTACATCTTTGGTTTTACATGTTTTAAGGACTCTAAATATTGAATCTGATTATTTGGTTGGCGCTCAACTAGATGGATTTGAAGTTATGGTTAAACTTACAGATACAAGTAAATATATTGTTTTAGAAGGGGATGAATATTTATCTTCTGCATTGGATATAAGACCAAAATTTCATTTATATAAACCACATATTGCACTTATTAGTGGAATCGCATGGGATCATATAAATGTATTTAAGACATTTGAAAATTATTTAAAACAATTCGAGATATTTATCAATTCTGTAGAGGAAAATGGAACCTTGGTTTACAATGAGTTAGACCCTGAGTTAAAAAAACTTGTAAGCTCGAATAAAAGTAATCTTAATTACATTCCTTATTCGATTCCAAAACACAAAATAATAGATGGCATTTCATTTATTGATATTAACGATGAATTATACAGACTCAAAATTTTTGGAGATCATAATCTTCAAAATATTTCAGGAGCCCTGAATATTTGTAAAGCATTAGGAGTTGAATCTGAAGATTTTTATAATGCAATTACTTCTTTTAATGGGGCAAGTAACAGACTAGAGTTGGTTTATAAATCATCAGATACAATTATCTTTAAAGATTTTGCACATTCCCCTAGTAAAGTTAAAGCTACTACAGAGGCTGTTCGCAAACAATTTTCAAATCGAAAATTAATTTCTTTTTTTGAACTTCATACATATAGTAGTTTAAATCCATTGTTTTTAGAAAAATACAAGGATACCTTAAAGCATTCGGATGAATGTTATATTTACTATTCTGAAAAAAACATGAGAATCAAAAGACTTGAGCCTATCGATTCAGAATTAATTATAAGATCATTTAATCATCGTTGTTTGACTGTAATTGATAATTATGAAAAACTTAATGAAAAAATATATGATCTTGATTTATCAAATTCTGTTCTATTGATGATGAGCTCTGGTAAATTTGGAGGTTTAGATATTGATAAGATTAAAAAATCTTAAATGAAACTAATAGATAACATATTTTTTGATTTAGATCACACCCTTTGGGACTTTGATAAAAATTCTGATTTAACATTTTTTAAGATTCTAAAAAAAAATGATATAAGTATTGATGTATCTAATTTTTTAAATTTTTATCATCCAATTAACAGAAAATATTGGGAGATGTATCGGGAGAACAAAGTCAGTAAAGCTGACTTGAGATATTACAGGCTTTCTGATACGTTTAAAAAGTTAAATTATGATATTAATGATGATATTATTAATCAGCTTGCAATAGATTATATAGAACATCTTTCAGATTTTAATCATTTAATACCAGATACCTTAACTGTTTTGGATTTGTTAAAGTCTAAGTACAAAATGCATATTATAACAAATGGTTTTAAGGAAGTTCAAAAAAGAAAACTGCAAAAATCAAACTTGATTCAATATTTTGAGACCGTTACAATTTCAGAAGATGTTGGAGTAAAGAAACCTCATAAATTAATATTTGATCACGCATTAACATCAGCAAACGCAAATGTCAAAAACTCTATAATGATTGGTGATAATTTTAATGCAGATATTCTTGGTGCTTTGGGAGTAGGCATGAAAGCTATATACTATGACTTTCACAAAACTGATGAGCAAGAAAGAGAAAATGTAATTATTGTAAAGGGTCTCAAAGAAATTATTCCGATTTTACTTTAGATTCTTTGCCTTACTACTTCATAAAGAAAAACTCCACATGCAACAGAAACATTTAGTGATTCAATTTTTCCATACATAGGAAGTTTAACAGATTCATCAGATAGATTGATTACAGACTTGTTAATTCCTTTTTGTTCAGATCCCATGATTATTGCTATTGGACCTTTTAAATCAACATCATATATGTTTTTTGCAGATTTTTCTGATGCGGAAATTATAGAAATATTTAAAGATTGTAAATGATAAATAGCATCTTTAATATGATTTACTTTACAGATTGGAATATTGAAAATAGCTCCAGCACTTGTCTTTATTGTATCTGAATTAACAGGGGCTGATGAACTGTTTTGAATTATTATCCCATCTACACCACTAATTTCAGCTGTTCTAATGATTGCTCCAAAATTCCTAACATCATTTATTTGATCAAGTATTAAAACAAATGGATTTTTAGATTTTTCTAATACTTCGCTAAAGCTATCAATAGTATAAAATTTAATCGGAGCAATTCTAGCAACAACTCCTTGATGATTCTTTTTTGAAAGTCTATCAAGTTTTTGTATTGGAACATAAGAAAAGTTGATTTTATTGTTTCTTATAAGTGATTCTAATTGTCCAATAAGCTTTCCTTTAAGCCCGGTTTGAATAAAAACCTTATCAATGTCCTTAGATGAGTTTATAGCTTCAATAACTGACCTAATTCCGTATATTTCAGTGCTTTTATCCATTATTTATATTACT
>CENP01196012.1_pt1 | contig 11640 bp, 13 predicted proteins | sample 361281 | NCBI WGS metagenome assembly CENP01 (sample SAMEA2591122, study PRJEB7988) | marine metagenome | biome: marine biome (ENVO:00000447); feature: deep chlorophyll maximum layer (ENVO:xxxxxxxx); material: saline water (ENVO:00002010), including plankton (ENVO:xxxxxxxx) | depth 70 m
AAGAAAAGAGAATCTGTAGATGTAAGAAATCAAGCAGATACTTTAATCCATTCAACTGAAAAAAATTTGAAAGAACACGGATCCAAAATTTCTGATGCTGAGAAAAAAGCAATTGAGGACGCTTCAAAGGATCTTAAAGAAACATTAAAAGGTGAAAACACAGAGGATATAAAGAAAAAAATCGAAACACTAGTTCAAGCTTCAATGAAACTTGGAGAGGCTATCTATAAATCACAACAAAACACAAAACCACCTTCTGATAAAGATGATGGCAAAGACGAAAAGGGGAAAAAAGACGATAATGTTGTTGATGCTGACTTTGAAGAAGTAAAAGACGAAAATAAAGAAAAAAGCGCTTAATCGACATCTATTTGTCCAGGTTTAATACATGGCTAAGAGAGATTATTATGATGTCCTGGGCGTTGGAAAAAATGCAAACCCTGAAGAATTAAAATCAGCATATAGGAAATTAGCAGTTAAATATCATCCAGATAAAAACCCAAACGACAAAGCTGCAGAAGACAAATTCAAAGAGGCTAGTGAAGCATATGGTGTGCTTTCTGATAAGTCAAAAAAAGAAAATTACGATAATTTTGGTCATGCAGCTTTTGAAAATGGAGGAGGTGGCCAAAGTGGATTTGGCGGGTTTGGTGGATTTAGTGGTGCAGATTTTTCAGATATCTTTGAGGATTTTTTTGGAGACTTTGGTGGAAGCAGAAGAGGTTCGAGAGGAAGAAGTTCTAATAATAGGGGGTCAGATCTAAGATACGATCTGTCCATAACATTAGAAGAAGCATATTCTGGAAAAAAACAAAATATACAATTTTCAACTTCAGAAAAATGTAGCACGTGCAAGGGGAATGGGTCAAAGCCCGGTACAACTCCAGAAAGATGCAGTTACTGTGGAGGTAACGGAAGGGTACGGTCAAATCAAGGATTTTTCACCGTTCAACAAACTTGTCCTCAATGCGCAGGTAGTGGTGAAGAAATTACAAATCCGTGTTCTAATTGTAATGGACAGGGCAATAATCAAATTGCAAAGAAAATTTCTGTAACCATACCTAAAGGAGTAGATGATGGTACGAGAATTAGACTAGCTGGTAAAGGTGAAGCTGGAACGAGGGGAGGTGGATCTGGCGATTTATACTTATTTATTAATGTAAAATCACATGATCTCTTTAAAAGATCTGATGTAAATTTATTTTTTGAATTTCCAATATCGGTTGCTGATGCTGCACTTGGAACTACAATAGAAATACCAACTATAGATGGAAAAAAAGCAAAAATTAAAATACCAGACGGTACTCAAGATGGAAAACAGTTTAGACTCAAAGGAAAAGGGATGCCTTTCATGCGTAGGGGAGACTTTGGAGACTTATATGTCCAAGTAAAGACAGAAGTGCCAGTTTATCTAAATAAAGAACAAAAAGAGTTATTAGAACGTTTTAGAAAAATAGAAAATGAAAAATCCAACCCAAGTATTAAAAAATTTTTTCAAAAAGCAAAAGATTTTTGGAAAAGTTAAAACGTGGGATTAGATCAAATAATCCCAGCTATTTTTTTGTTAGCAGTTTTATTTCTTATTCTTCCTAACTTTATTGAAACAAATTCGAAATTAAAATTATTTCTCAAAAATTTATTTATTTGGTCTATAATTATTTCATCCATTGTGATAGTTTCAAATTTAATTTTTTGATGAAAAAAATAAATTTAGCAATTACTGGGTGTATGGGGCGGATGGGTAGTCAAATAATTAAATCTGCTAAAAAGAATCAAAGCTTTAATTTATCTGTTTTAACTGAAAGTAAGAAAATTAATAAGAAAATAGATGGTAAAGCTATTGATTTAAACACTGATAAGGTTTTTAAGAAAGTCGATTTAGTTATAGATTTTACAGTGCCTAAATGCACATTTGAAGTTTTGAGAATTGCTTCAAGATTAAAAAAAAAGGTTGTTATAGGGACTACGGGTTTTTCAAAAAAAGAGGAGGGTTTAATTAAAAAATATTCAAAAAAAATTCCAATTTTGAAAGCTGGAAATATGAGTTTAGGTATAAATCTTTTAATGTATCTAACTGAAATTGCATCTAGTTGTCTGGGAGAAAAATTCTTGAGTAAAATTTTTGAAATCCACCACAAACATAAAAAGGATTATCCCTCTGGAACAGCATTAATGTTAGGCAAGGGAATTGCCACTGGTAAAAATAAAAATTTTTATCATCTTATTGGAAAAAAATATCTAAATAGAAAAACTTTTCCTTATGGAAACAGAGTTAACTTTAATTCTATTAGAAAAGGTGAGATAATTGGAGAACATGAAGTAAAATTCTCAAATGGTAAAGAAATAATTACTCTAAATCACGAAGCTTTCGATAGAGCGTTATATTCAGAAGGTGCCTTATCAGCTGCAAAGTGGTTAATGACAAAAAAACCAGGTCTTTATTCAATGAGAGATCTTATGAATTTCAAATAATGAATGAAACCCAAAGAGCTAAAATAATTCTAAAAATTTTAAATAAAACATACCCCACAATCAAAGTTCCTTTAAAAAGTAGAAATGTTTTTACACTTCTTATTTCTGTTTTGTTATCAGCTCAATGCACTGATATTAATGTAAACAATGTCACTAAAAATATTTATCCAAAATATCATCGTCCCGAACACTTTGTTAAATTAGGACGAAGAAAAATTGAGAGGTTAATAAAAAAAATTGGTATCTTTAGAATTAAAGCTAAGAGTATTTATGGTCTTTCTAAAATACTAATTGATAAACACGGTGGAAAAGTACCAAAAACTTTTGAAGATTTAGAAAAATTACCAGGCGTAGGTCACAAAACCGCTAGTGTAGTAATGTCACAAGGATTTGGTTTTCCTGCTTTTGCTATAGATACTCACATTCACCGACTTGCTCAAAGATGGGGTCTTACAAATGGTAAAAATGTTGTACAGACTGAAAAGGATTTAAAAAAATTATTTCCAAAAAAAAACTGGAATAAATTACATTTACAAATAATTTATTATGGAAGAGAATATTGTAAAGCTAGAGATTGTTATGGATTAACTTGTAAAATTTGTACCACTTGTTATCCTGCTAGAAAAAAACCAGTTAAAACTGTAAAAGCTTAATATGAAAATTTTGGGTATCGGAAATGCAATAGTTGATGTTATTTGTAAGGTAGATGATGATTTTATTCATCAAAACAATTTGGTTAAAGGTAACATGAAATTAATATTTGATTTAAATGAATTCAAAAAATTATTATCAAATTTAAAGATTGAAAAGACAATTTCGGGTGGTTCTGTCGCAAACTCAATAGTGGGATTATCCCAACTCAATAATGAGGTTGGTTTTATAGGCAAGATATCTGATGACCATCTTGGAGAAAAGTATGAAATAGGGCTTAAAAGTGAAAACGTAAATTATATTTATTCCAAAAAAAAAGAGTCCTTACCAACCGGCACTTGCTTGATTTTAGTTACACCCGACTCAGAAAGAACAATGTGTACCTTCCTTGGGACTGCAGGAAAAATAAATGAAAACGATATAAGTGTAAATGCTATTAATAAAAGTGAAATAATTTTTTTAGAGGGATATCTTTGGGACGAAGGTGAACCAAAAAAAGCATTCGATAAAGCAATTAATAATGCAAATAAAATTGCTATGTCTCTATCCGACAAATTTTGTGTAGATAGACACAAGCCACAATTTTTAGATTTAGTTAAAAATAGGTTAGATATAGTGTTCGCAAATGAGGAGGAAATTATGTCTCTGATAGATACAAGCAGTTTTGACGAGGTTATTAATTTTGCTAAAGAAATTAATAAATTAATAGTAATTACTAGAGGAGAAAAAGGATCTGTTTCAATTAAAGGAGATATCGTAATCGAATCTGGAATAAAAAAAGATTTAAATATAGTTGATTTAACAGGCGCAGGAGATTTATTTGCTAGCGGATATCTTCATGGTTATTTGAATAATTTTTCACAAAAAGATTGTTTGGAAAAAGGAACAGAGATGTCTTCAAAAATAATTCAACAAATTGGAGCAAGACTTTAATTTTTTTTTCTTTTAAAACTTCCTTTCCCCTTCTTGGGTTTAATTATCCTAGGTTTAAATCTTTTGTTTGATAAAGTCTTTGCTACAGGGTTTTTTTTCAAGTTATCTTATATCCTTTTTGAGAGTTTTGAATAAATATATCATCTCCAAATTTCTCTTTCATTTTTTTTCTCAATCTATGAATGTGGGTTTCTACAGTATGAGTTTCTAAATTTGAAGAATATCCCCAAACATTATTTTGGAGCTCTTTAATAGATACGTTGTTATTAGATTTAATAAAAATTATCATTTCGGTTTCTTTTTCTGTCAAACTAAGACTTAAATTATTTAAAATAATTTCTCTCGAATTCAAATCTAATCTGTAATTACCAACTCTAACTTTAGATTGTTTAACAAAATTGGTCTTTAAAAAATTTATATTTATGATTTGTATCAGCTTGTTCAGTTTGATAGGTAAGTTTTCTAAAATTAAAACGTTACTTAGGTTGAGATATTTTCTTGGGCTAATGATCAAGTAATTATCAAAGGAGTCTAAATTTAGTTCTTGAAATTTCTCTCTGTTAACACTTAAAATCTTAAAATCAAAGTATTCATTAATTTCACTTAATATTTTGTATAAAATTTGATACTCATAAATTATTAAAGTTTTTGAAATCATTATTTATAAATATGCGAATTATAATTAAAAATAAAGAAACTCTTTTATATGACGATTTTACATTTAAATGTTGTATTGGTAAAAATGGTATTACAAACAACAAAATTGAAGGCGATAAAAAAACTCCAAAAGGTGTTTTTTCCCTAGGCCCTGTTTTCTATCGGAAAGATAGAATAAAAAATCTTTTTACAAAAATCAAAAAAAAACAAATCAAGAAATCAATGGCATGGTGTGATGATGTAAAAAATAAGAACTACAATAAATTAATTGAAATTACTAATAGAGTTAAACATGAGAAATTATTTCAAAAGAAAAATAATTACGATCTCATTATCCCAATTGAATACAACACAAAAAAACCACAAAAAAATAAGGGAAGTGCAATATTCATTCATTTAACGAAAAATTATAAAAAAACATTAGGTTGTATTGCTTTAAAAAAAAAAGATTTATTAATTTTGTTAAAATTAATTAATAGAGACACAAAAATTCAAATTTGTTAAAATCTCTCTCCAAAAATTTTTGAGCCAATTCTAATGTACGTAGCCCCGTGAGATATTGCCTCTAAATAATCTGATGACATACCCATGCTTAATTCTTTAAGGCCAAGAGAATTACTAAGTTCTTTCATTTGTTTAAAATATTCGTTCTTTACTCCTTTCAAGGGTGGGATACACATCAATCCAATTATATCTAAATTAAAATCATTGATACACCTTTTATAAAAAAAGTTTAAATCAGCCTGGTTAATACCACTTTTTTGATCTTCATTCCCAATATTGACTTGAATAAAAATTTTAAGTTTTTTATTTAATTTTTTTTCTTCCGAAGAAATTTTTTGAGCCAATTTTAAATTGTCTAAAGAATGAATATAATCAAATAATGGAATTGCAAACTTGACTTTGTTTGTTTGAAGTTTTCCAATCATATGAAGTTTTAAGCCTTTAACTTCGTTTTTGAGCTCAGTCCATTTCTCTAGGGCCTCTTGAACTTTATTTTCACCATAATGTAAATGACCATGATCAATTAGTGGTCTAATTTCGCTAATAGGGAAAGTTTTAGTTACAGCTATTACTTGCGTTTTCAGATCTTGACTAGATCCAGATTTGAGTTCATTTTCTATAGACACTAAGTTAGATATACTTTTATGCAAAAAAAAAATCCGTATATATTTTATTTTATTGATAAATATAACATAGAAGAATTAACAAATTTAGAAAAAAATATAGATCTGATTTTTCGAAATTATAATAAAAGTCCGAAAATTGATGAAATAAAATCTATTCAAAAGTTCTGTAAAATCACTAGAAGAAATTTCTATTTATCTAATAACATTAAATTGGCAATGAAATTAAGGCTTAATGGAGTGTATATACCCTCTTTTAATAAAAGTCTTAACTTTGCCTCAAAGTATTCTTTGCCAAAGAATTTTGAGGTAATTGGTTCAGCTCATAATCAATATGAAATCAAAATTAAAGAATTACAAAAATGCTCTAAAATTTTTTTATCACCTATATTTAAATCAAAAAAAAATCAAAAATTTCTTTCCACAATAAAATTTAATCTAATGACAATGTTTAAAGATGTTGATTTTATAGCTTTGGGTGGAATTAACGAAAGTAATTATAAAAAACTTAGGCTGACTGAAGTTGTTGGATTTGCTGGAATATCGTGGATAAAAAAAAACGGCCTAAGTAAACTTAGGCCGTTTTATTAATATTTAGAATGTACTAGCTTAGAATGATAATCCTAAAGCAATTTCATTCTTAGTAACAGTTTCTGCATCTTCGTCAAAGAAAGGGTTAGTAACCTTTGTAGTGTATGCTTTAATTGACATAGCACCCATTGAATACGCCGCTTGTAATGACTCATGCTTCTCATCTACGTCTGCTTCGTCTGCCAATGATGCATTAGTTCCACCATGGTTTTGAGAGTCGTAAGTAGCAGTCATCTCTGAATAAGAAATTGATAAATCATCATTTACGTTAAACGCAACTGAGAACATATCACCATCAAAGATACCACCTGCAGTACCATAAGTTTTGGCTGCAGTTGTAGCTACACCATCATTTGCTAATCCTGAATCAATGTGAAACTCAGAGTATCCAATTGATACTGGACCTGCTGAATACTTAACATTCCAAGAACCTTCAAAGTCGTCTTGTACAGTTTTGTCAGCTGTAGGATTTTTGTTTTCTCTTTCATAAACAAAAGCACCAACTGATAATGCATCATAAGCTACAGTTAAACCTAGACCATAAGCATTGCCCCAAGTATGACTTCTAGCTGCTGCACCACCATCGTTAGCTGCATCAGTTCCACCTTGGAAAGAATAATCAATACCACCTGTTATAGTAGCACCCATCATTTCCATAGCTGGGAATTGGTATGTTAAACCATTTCCATCACCATTTGATCCAACGTTATTAGCTGCACCCATTCCACCACCATCTGAGTTTTCTTCGTATGCAGTTGGGATAGCTTCATCGTAAGCACCGTTAACATTAGTTCCACCACCTGAACCGATACCAATAGAACCTAAAGATCCCATATTAATTACAGTTGCAGAAGATGATACATCAAAGCTATCTTTCATGTTTGTGAAAAGACTAAATGTAAAACCATTGTCTAGTTCACCACTTCCAGAAAACTTAACATCTTTGTCGTTACCAAGAGTTTGTGCAGTGTTGCCTCCGCTTTTTGTAACGTAAGTCACATTAGCAGAACCTGAAACTGACATTTCTCCTGCGTGAGCTGTTACTGCTGCTAGCGAACCTGCTAGTGCTGTAAGACCCACTTTTTTTAAGTTAATCATATTAATCTCCTTATTGTTATTCATATGAATGAGTGTTTTTTAACAGTAATTTTATTAAATATTATCAATTTAGGGGTTTTTATGGTCTTTTTTTTACATGTGTGATATTTTTACAACAAGAAAAAGTATATTTTTATTGATATTTTAGAATACTAGTGGTTTTAAATCAATTCAGCAAATTTATGAATAATTTCACGAAATTCATTTTAATTTTATTGTCCCTACTCATACTGAACAGTTGTGGGATCTATAAAAGATCGGACGTCAAAGATACTCCTGTGAATGTAGAAGATAGAGTAAGAAAAAATATTGAAGAGGGTAGAGGTCTACGATTTAGTACTAACAAAAAAGGTGGGGTATTTGATTTTGCCTCAGCAAATGAGTTATGGCGAGCATCTGTAGAAACGCTAGATTTTGTTCCTTTGGTTAATGCCAGTTATTCCGGTGGAATAATTATTACAGATTGGTTTAATGGAGGAAAAAATAACAATAGAGATCTAAAAATTACTGTCCGCTTTTTATCTAATGAAATAAGATCTGATGCCCTTAAAATAATAGTACATGAGAGAATTTGTACTAATAGTAATTGTTCAACAAATTTAATAGATTCAAAAATTTCGAGTGAAATTCAATTAGCAATATTAAAAAGAGCTACTTTAATGGAAAAAAAATCCATTGATAAACTTGTTAAAGAAAGACGAAAAAAAGCTCCTCGTGGTGGGGATAAAGCTATCCCCCAAGATCAACGATAAATTAACGCTTAGAGTGATTTGTGGAACGATATAACTTTAAAGTAATAGAAAAAAAGTGGCAAATTTTTTGGGAAAAAAATCAAACATTCAGAGCTTCCATAAAAAAAGATAAAAAAAAATTCTATTGTTTGGAAATGTTTCCTTATCCTTCGGGTAAAATACACATGGGACACGTTAGAAATTACACTATAGGAGATGTTCTTGCTAGGTATAAATCGATGCAAGGTTTTAATGTTTTGCACCCTATGGGTTGGGACTCATTTGGTATGCCAGCTGAAAATGCGGCGAGACAAAATAATCTTGATCCAAAAACCTGGACTGAACAAAATATAAGAACTATGAAAAATCAATTGAAACAACTTGGCTTATCTGTTGATTGGAATAGAGAAATTTCAACTTGCTCAGAAGATTACTATAAACATCAGCAATACTTTTTTTTAGATTTGTTGGATAAAGGTTTAGTTTATCGTAAAGAAAACTATGTAAATTGGGATCCAGTTGATGAAACTGTCCTTGCTAATGAGCAGGTAATTGATGGGAAGGGTTGGAGATCTGGTGCTGTTGTTGAACGAAAAAAACTTAACCAATGGTTTTTTAATATTACCAAGTTCTCCACCGACCTTCTTGATAGTTTAGAAAAACTTAGTAAATGGCCAAATAAAGTAAAAGTAATGCAAAAAAACTGGATAGGTAAATCTTTCGGGTGCGAAGTTAATTTTAACATAAAATCATCGTTGCCAGTAAAAACTATTAAATGCTTCACTACTAGACCTGATACACTTTTTGGATTTTCTTTCTTAGCTTTATCAATTGATCATCCACTTTCAGATTTTTTTAAAAAAGATGTTGAATTTATCAAATTTAAGAATGAATGTGCTAAAACAGGCACAACTGAAGAGTCAATTGCAAATGCTGAGAAAATAGGCTTTAAAACTAACATTAAGGCTATTAATCCTCTTGATGTGACCAAAGAAGTTCCTGTTTATTTTGCAAATTTTGTTTTAATGGATTATGGATTTGGAGCAGTATTTGGTTGTCCCGCACATGATCAAAGGGATTTAGATTTTGCATTAAAATATAAATTAAAAGTTTTACCAGTAGTCTGTCCCCCCAATGAAGATGATAATTTTAAGATAACCAAAGAGGCTTACACTGGCCCGGGTAAAATTTTTAACTCTCAATTCCTTAATGGTCTTAATTGTCCAGATGAATCTATTTTAAAAACTATCGAGATATTAGAACAAAAAAAAATTGGAAAACAAAAAATTAATTTTAGACTTAAGGATTGGGGTGTTTCAAGACAAAGATATTGGGGTTGCCCTATTCCAATTGCTTATAATAATAAAGGTGAAGTAGTTAAAATACCCAAAAAAGACCTACCAGTAAAACTTCCTGAAAATATAAAACTTGATGTAAAAGGAAATCCTCTTGAACACCAAAAGAATTGGAAACAAGTTATTATAAATGGTGAGAAGTGTATAAGAGAGACAGATACATTAGATACATTCGTTGACTCTTCATGGTATTTTTTAAGATTTTGCTCCGCTGAAAATAAAAATGTAGGTTTTGATTTAGATGAGGTAAAATATTGGATGCCTGTTGACCAATATATCGGTGGTGTTGAACATGCAATTTTACATCTTCTATATTCAAGATTTTTTATGCGTGCTCTTGGTTTTAATGAAAAGGATTTTATTAATTTAGAACCATTCGAAGGGCTATTCACTCAAGGAATGGTGTGTCACGAAACTTATAGAGATAGTAAAAATAATTGGTTGTCTCCAGATGAAGTTGAAAGTAAAGATGGCAAAATTTACTATAAAAAAAATAACCCTTCTGAGAGCGTAGAGGTCGGCTCTAGTGAGTCAATGTCTAAATCTAAGAAAAATACAATTGATCCAGAAAACATAATAAATAATTATGGAGCAGATGCGGTGAGATTCTTTATTCTTTCTGACAGTCCTCCAGAAAAAGATGTTCAATGGTCAGAGCAAGGTATGATTTCGTCTTACAAATTTATTCAAAAATTTTGGTCTTTGCATAAAATGATTATAAATTTAGAATTAAAAAATGAAATCAATCAATCTAAAGATGTTGATATTTTTACAAATCAAATGATTGACAAAATAACCAAAAATTTAGAAAACTTTCATTATAATGTTATAATTGCTAATTTACACGAAATATATAACTATCTATCAAAAAATCTAAAAAAAATTAATAGTAAAAAGAATCTCTTATCTAACTATGAAAAAATTTTAAAGATAATATCACCCGTGATGCCCCACATTGCAAATGAGTGCTTAGAAGAATTAAATGTTAAAGAGAGAAATCAATGGCCAAAAGTAGATGAAAGATTTTTAAAAGAAGAGAGTTTTAACGTAGTTATTCAAGTTAATGGAAAAAAGAGAGATTTGATGAATTTTAAGAAAGATATTAACGAAAAAGATCTGCTATTTGAAATTAAAAACAATGAAAAAATAAGTAAGTTTTTAAAAGATAAAGAAATAAAAAAGAGTATTTATATAAAAAATAAATTAATTAATTTAATAATATGAAAAATAAATTTTTTTTATTTTTTTTGTCACTTTTATTTTTGTCAAATTGTGGATATAAACCAATTTATTCAACAAAAAATTTAAACTTCACAATTGAAAATATTGAAAAGAGTAATACTTCTCTAAATAATAAGTTTGAGAAATCTATTAATTCGTTAAAGAACACAGAGAATGATAAAAAGATTAACATTAAAATTGAGAGTGAAAAAAAGATAAAAATTAAATCTAAAGACTCAAAAGGCAATGCATTAGTTTTTGAAATCGAAATTTATTTGAAGTTTACAAGTCCTAATATAGATAATAAGCGTGAGAAATTATTTTTAAGAAAAATAACATTTAATAATTCTGATGATAAATTTAAACTTAAACAATACGAAAATGAATTAGAAGATATTCTAATTAATGAAATTGTTGAAGATTTAATAAGCTATTTATCAAGCATATAATGATCCTCAAAACCAACGATTTAAACAAAAATATTAATTATAAAATATTTTTATTTCATGGCATAAACGAGGGTCAAAAAGAGGAAATATTAAAAAAAAAATTCAAACCAGTATTTGGAAAAAATATATTTAAATATTATGAAAGGGAAGTATTTTCTGACCTAGAAAATTTTTATAATCAAGTCCTATCAAAATCATTTTTTGAAGAAAACAAATTAATAATAATTAAAGATGCCAGTGATAAAATTATAGATGAAATTAAAATTCTAAAATCAAAAAAATTAGATGAAATAAACATTATACTTATTTGCAATATATTAGATAAAAAGTCTAAGTTGAGAAATTTATTTGAGAA
>CENP01025901.1_pt1 | contig 11624 bp, 9 predicted proteins | sample 361281 | NCBI WGS metagenome assembly CENP01 (sample SAMEA2591122, study PRJEB7988) | marine metagenome | biome: marine biome (ENVO:00000447); feature: deep chlorophyll maximum layer (ENVO:xxxxxxxx); material: saline water (ENVO:00002010), including plankton (ENVO:xxxxxxxx) | depth 70 m
CAACTATCAAAATATGGATTATTTGAATATTTATCTCTCATATTTTTATCAAGACCTAAAAATTCAAAAAAATAATAACCTTGAAAAATTCCATGATGTTTGACAATCCAATAATTTTCATCAGAAACAAATGGTTGAAGTATAGTAGCAGCAAGTTCAGCATGGTTTGCAGGGGCTAAATTATCACCAATATCATGTATCAATGCACAAACAACATACTCATTGTCTCTACCATCTCTATATGCTCTTGTTGCAGTTTGTAATGAATGAGTAAGCCGGTCTACTTGAAAACCACCATAATCATCTTTTAGCATTTTTAAGTGATCTAGGACTTTATCAGCCAAGTGATCATAATCTTTAGCATTACTAGCAGCGATAATTGTATAATCTTCTGCGTCACCATCCATCATTTTAGTGAATTTAGCTCTTTTTTCAGACATAGAAAAATTATATCGTAAAAAGTATTTAAGAAGAATTAATATTAAATACTAACAAGTTTGCTTGTAGATGATGCTGTAGCAATTATTGAGTTATTTTGAAGCAATTCTCCAGAAGTAAAGGCAATTGAATTACCTTTTTTTATAATTTTGCTAACAGCAAAAACTTTTTTATCTGGTGAACATGATTTAATAAATTTAATATCTAAATCTAAAGTTAAAGGAACTTTTTTACCTTCAAATATAAATATAAGATATTGAGACATTGATGCATCAAGCATTCCAGAAACAAAGCCCCCTTGAACGATTGAACCATTTGAATGAGTTAAATCTTTAGTTGGCATAAATTCAACAATCCACTCGTTATTATTATCATTTAAATAGGCATCTTGAAAACCTAAAATACTAAGGAAATCTGGTATTTTTTTAAAAATTTTTTTAAATTGACTATTCATTAGCTCATTGGCGGAGGGAGTGGGATTCGAACCCACGGTGCCGATGAAGGCACGACGGTTTTCAAGACCGTTACAATAAACCAGACTCTGCCATCCCTCCTACTTTAATCACAGTATTTTAAAGAGTTTCATGCTTTTATCAATTACTTACTAAACCTTATAATTATTTTTTCATTGTTTAGCAATTTTTTTGTTGGGATCAAAAAAAGGTTTGGTCACAATTTTTGCATCAACTAAATTTTCATCAATTTTCACTTTTAGATTAGTTCCAATTTTAGATGAATTAATATCGATCATTCCAAGAGCAATATTTTGTTTTAATCTTGGAGAGTATACTGCTGATGTTACATATCCATTAACAGCATCATTTGAAATAATATCCCATCTTCTCGTATTTGGACCAATAAACGGTTTACAATCTATTGTGAGTCCAACTTGTTTATTTTTGATGCCAGATTCTTTTATTTTAATAAGCGCATCCTTACCAATAAAATCAAAATCGCCATCAAGATCTATAAATTTATCCATGCCAAGCTCTAATGGATTTGTATTTATATCCATGTCAGCATGATAAGAAAGCATTCCTCCCTCTATTCTTCTAATTGTAGATGTATGTCCTGGATACAATCCCATATTTTTTCCATTTTGCATCAATAATTCATACAGTTTGTCACCCTGATCATAATTAAGTAAAAACATTTCATATCCAAATTCACTAGACCAACCAGTTCTTGAAATTATGAGTTCGATATCATCTAGATAAAATCTTTTAAACCAATAATATTTAAGATCTGATATTTCTTCGCCAAATATTTTTATCATTATTTCTTTAGATTTTGGACCTTGCAACTGAATTGGGGATACATCTGGTTCAGTTATTTTGACATCGTAATTTAAATTAACATTTAAGCCCTGAGCCCAAAATAAAACATCGCTATCAGCCAAAGAAAACCAATAACAATCTTCATCAATTTTTAGCATTACTGGATCATTTAAGACACCACCAAATTGATTTGTAAGTATTACATATTTACATTGACCAACTTTCATATTTGAAATATCTCTTGGAGTCATCATTTGAACAAATTTAGTAGCATCCGGACCTTTTATTTGAACTTGTCTTTCAACTGCTACATCACAGAGTATTGCTTCATTGATGAGATTCCAAAAGTTTTGCTCTGGGTCACCAAAATCTCTAGGTATATACATATGATTATAAACAGAAAAATCTTTAGCTCCCCACCTTACTGTTGCATCAAAGAAGGGACTTTTTCTAATTTGAGTCCCAAAACCAAAGTCATTTAATTTGTTCATCGAAGCATTATATAATTTATTACATATATATCTTCACATAAATGAAATTAATTAAAGCTGATAACTACCAAATGTGGTGTATAGAAAATCAAGATCATTCTATATTAATTGATCCGTGGCTATCTAAAAAACTTAAACCAAAAAATGCATTCTTTTTATTCCGAGGAAGGCGATGAGTATAAATTTAAATAGAAAGTGCATATGCACTTTCTATTTAAAAAAGATTATTTAAGTCTGTTCTGCAATATAAATTTGAGCGCTGTTATAAATATCTGGTGTCGTACATGTTGATGTTTCATCAAAGCCAGCTTGAATAGCTTGACCCGTTTCTTCCCAGTTTTTGTTTCCAGCAATCATGGCATTCATGTCACCGTGCCAATTTAACCAAAGAAAATCTTGCTCTGCCTCATATTGTGGAAAATACACACCATATTGATAAGGGTCATCAGATGAGTTATCAGCTAACCATTGATTATACTCCTCAATATTAGCTTTCAAATCCTCAGATGTTTTTCCCTCATTAAAAGTGCATTCAAAAGTTGCAGTTGTAAAAGAGGTCCAGTCTTCAATAACTTGTTCGCCTGGAAGGTAAAAATTCCAACCGAGAATTTGACTTGTGTCACAATCAACAACACTTGCGTTATTTGAACTCCATTCTGAAGCTTCTTCATTGGCTGCCCATTCTTTCCAAGCTGATTCTGCTGATTCTTTTGATTCCCAATTTATTTCCCACCATCCATTTATACCAGCATATTGATTTTGACCTTCTATTGGAGCATAGCCACCTATCCAACCAATGCTATCAGAAATATCTAATTGGTTAAATTCAGCAATCATATTTGCCACGTTTTCTTGGTTAAAATCAGGGCCTGCTTTACAAGCAAGAAATTCTGCATAAAAAGGACCTACATTAGGTTCTGGTGTTTCAGATGTTTCATTCATTTCACTGTCCGCACATGAGACTAAAAATATAATAAAAACAAAAGAAAACAATTTATTTAATTTTTTCATAAAATACTCTCCTGACTATAATATTAACATTAGAATCTAAGAAATATTTAATTACTTGTATTTAAAATAGATATATTATTTATATAACTTTTGATAATGATTCAAGACAATATTCGATATTTTTATCATTTGATGATTGGCCCATTAAACCTATTCTCCATACTTTACCCGCTAGTACGCCTAATCCTGCTCCAATTTCAAGGTTATATTCATTTAATAATTTTTGTCTAGATTCAAGGTCATTTACTCCATCTGGAATATAAATAGCATTCAATTGAGGAAGTCTATCGTTTTCGTCAACTAAAAAACTAATACCAAGATTTTCAAGACCAGCTCTTAATTTTAAATGATTTTCTTTATGCCTTTTCCATGAATTTTCTAAACCCTCTTCTTGGAGAATTATAAGCGCTTCATGCAAGCCATATAATGAATTAATTGGCGCCGTATGATGATATGATCTTCCACCTTCCCCTTCCCAGTATGACATTATTAGATTTAAATCTAGAAACCAGCTTTTTACCTTTGAATTTCTATTTTTTATTTTTTCTTTTGCAGCTTCACTAAAACTTATTGGTGATAGGCCTGGAGATGCTGATAAGCATTTTTGAGTACCCGAATATATTGCATCTATATCCCATTCATCTACTTTTAAAGGCACTCCCGCAAGACCTGTTACTGTATCAACTATTGATAAACAATTATGATCATGCGCTAGTTTAGTAATAGATTGTGGATCAGTTAAAGCTCCTGTTGATGTTTCTGCATGAACAGATGCAACTATTTTTGTATCAGGATTGCTTTTTAAAGCTTCTTCAATTTTATTTAAATCAACTTTTTTACCCCAATCATCATCTATTACAACTGGAACACCACCAAATCTTTCAACATTTTCTTTCATTCTTTCACCAAAAAAACCATTTTTACAAATAATGACTTTGTCACCTGGTTCAACTAAATTAGCAAAACAACATTCCATGCCTGCCATACCAGGAGCAGATACAGCAAAAGTTAATTCATTCTTGGTCTGAAATGCATATTGTAATAATTTTTTAGTGTCATCCATCATTTGTATAAATATAGGATCTAAGTGTCCTATTGTTGGTCTAGCCATTGCTTCAAGCACTCTTGGACTAACGTCAGATGGTCCTGGGCCCATTAAAGTTCTACTTGGTGGTATAAATGATTTATTGTTCATGATGTTTATTGTAATGATATATACTTTAAATATGAAGAAATTAATTCTTATTATTCTTATTTTTTCATCCATTGATTTGTATGCAAATTTTGATGATAAATGTTCAGTTCTTATAACGTTAAGATTTCAGTCAAATGAGGATGCTTATCAAGACGCACTAAATAAAATTAATCAATGTGAAAAATATGACATATTATCTGTTACTAGTTTTTTAGATTTATCAATCAGTAAGGTTTATATAACTGATCTAATACAAACATTTTGTATGTTTAATCATGAAATAGTTACATTGTTAGATGAAAAAACATCAAATCTAAGTTGTGTTCATAGAGGTAATGCTAGGACTGAAAGAAAGTTTAACTAAAATAGTTTCTTTTTTGTAACAGGATTATTGCTTTATTTTTCATTAGTTTAACTAATATGTTTCACATTGTATTGATAATTAAAACTCATTAAAAAATGTATTTGATACTCAAAGGCATGTAGGTTGTATCCCCTGACTTACATGCCTTAACTTTTTAAATAATATTAAAAATTGCTTAGATTTAATCCCATTGAAACTAAAAATCCTATTGATATAAACCAAAGGGTAGTTCTTATAAATAAATACTTATAAACATTTAATATACCCAAAATAAAATATACTACTCTTGAAATAAGCCATCCCATAGCTAAAACAGAATTATCAACATTCATTATTAACGATAAAACACACATTGCTATAAAAAATGGCAATGATTCTTTAAAATTATTTATAGCTCTTGAAGCTCTTTCTGCTGCTTCAGTATAATTTATTGGCTCATTTGAAGTTGATAAAAAATGAAGTATTGGTACTTTGCCAAAAGAAAGTAACATTGGGGTTAATAACTGTAGTAAATAAAATATTCCTGTTATTAAAATAATATCTAACATAATTCTCTCCATCGATTGTTTTGAAATATGACTAAATTATATATTAATAAATAAAGAATTAGGCTTCAATAAGATCAATGTCCTTTTGATTGAGTAAATTCTTATCTAAATTCTCTATTAAAGGTTTTAAATTTTTTGCGTATGGCCTCCACCTTCCCATACCAGCTTTATTGACTGGTTTTCTTACTTGTTCTGAACTTGCTGTTCTAACTAACCTATCAGTTTTATAAAATTCTATACATGATTCTTCAAAAGGAAGTTCTAAAAAGTCCAATAATTTAATTACTTGAGATTCAAGATCGTCAATAATATCTTCATTATTAACTCTCAAAATTTTATTTGGTAAAACTTTGTTCCAATGATCCATCAGCTTTACATAACTATTATAATAGCTTCCAGCTTCTTCCAAACCGTATGTAAATTCTTGTCCTTGAGCAAATAATTGCTTAAACATACTAAAACAACAATCTAAAGGGTATCTTCTTGCATCTATAATTTTTGCATTTGGCATTATCAGATGGATTAAACCAATATGTCTAAAATTATTTGGCATTTTATCTGTAAATTTTGGTGCATTTTTTCTATGTATTTTTGTTTCATTTATAAAATTTCTTCCCATTTCTATTCGTTTTTCTAATGAAAGGTTTTTCATATTTTTTGGATAATTTCCTTCCTTACCGTAAATATCATCACCTCTTAAGTTTTGTGCCATTGATAAAATATTTGGTAACTCTAATGTTCCATCTACCATTGAATGAGATGCTAAAATTTGCTCTATAAGGGTTGAACCTGCTCGTGGAAGTCCAAGAATAAAAATAGGATCAGTTGTGTTAAATCCTCCAGGACCGAGTTTTTCAAAGAAAAGTTCATTACAAATGTCAATTTGTGATTGTAATTCATTATCCATTTTTTCTATTGAGTATCTACTCTGTTCTTTTTTTATTTTATTACCTAATTCTAAATGTTGAAATGCTTCATTATAAAGTTCCATAGATTCACAACCCTGCGCTAATGCAAAATGAAAATATGATTTATCTTTAAGTGTTAAATCAGCTCTTTTTAGTTGTTTTCTCATGATTTCAAGTTCATTATTTGAAAATTTATAAGTCTTTAAATTAGATAAGGAAAAAAATGCTTCTCCGTGATCATTTTTAATTTTATATGCTTTTTTATATGACTTTATTGCTTTTTCAGTCATGCCCAGTGTTTTCTGTGCATGTCCTTTTGATGTAAGAACATTAAAATTATTTGGATTTTTCAATAAAATTTTATCAAATAAACTTATAGCTTCATTGTGATCACCATTTTGCATAGTTTCACTAGCTTTTTGAGATTGATAGGAAAGATTATCTGGAAATTGTTCACATAATATATCAACCTGCTCCATTGTTTTTTGTAACTTTTGTTTTTTTCGTAGAATCATTGCGTATTTCATTCTTAGCTCACCATTATTTGGTTTAAACTTGACAGCATTTTCTAATAATATTTCTGCATCATCCAAATAACCAAGTCTATCTGCAATTTGCGACAGTAATGACATTGCATAAGTGTCTGTTGGATTTTTTTTAAGAAACTCTCTACATTTATCTTCAGCTATACCCAATTTTCCCTCATTTAAAATTTGACTAATGTATAGAAGAATACTTGGTATGGATTCAAGTGTAATAATTTGTTCCTTTGCATGATCTGCAGCAGGTTTATTATTATTTTTACTGAAATAGAAATACAAAGCTTTCCATGAAGCCAATAATGCAGGATTAAGTTCGCATGCTTGTCTATAATAAGAAATTGCCTTTTCAGAATTACCAGAATCTCTATTAAGATGGCCAAGCTCTTGATAGGCTCTACCCATATCTGGTATTTTTAATAATAAACGTTCGATATAACTTTTTGAATCCTTATAATTCTTTAGATATCTTGAACAAACAGCAGCTAAATATAAACTATCTACATGATCAGGGTCTTTGGCAAGATTTGATTCTAAATAACTCAATCCTTCAACAAACCTACTATCTTTTACTGCCTCTGTAGCCCTTGAGATATCAAGATTATTTTGCTTCATAAGAATATTATTATATTTTTAATTTAATACATTATAAAATTAAAAAGGGAGCCTAGGCTCCCTTTTTAAGGTTTATATTATTGTATTAAAAGTTTTTCTTTACTCTAATACCAATTGTAGTTGGAGGTGCAATAGCAACACGTTGTCTATCAAAAACAAATGTATTACTGATTTCAGCTCTTTCATCAGTGGCATTATTAATATAAAGTTCAGCTGTAAGCTCATCATTAGTAACACCAGCTCTTAAATCTAACATTGAATAACTATCTTGTGGTGCTCTATTGGGTCCCATAACATCTGAAAAACTTTCTTCAGAAAATGTTAACTGAGCACTAACATAACCAATATTATTATTCATTGCAGGAAACTCTTGTCTAACTCTTATATTTCCCTGCATTTCAGGTGCAAAAGCAAGCTCTTGTCCAGGAACAATGTCACCTGTTGGTATGAGCGCATCTGTTATTTCTGTATCAAGTAGTGAGAAAGCACCTGAGATTGAAAGACCATCTACATTTGGATAATAAATAAAGTCACCTTCAATACCAGATATCTCTGCATCTGCAGCATTATCTGAGAAGAATAGATTCACAATACTTGGGTCAAAAACTGTCGTCTGAAGATCTGTTACATCAACAAAAAACATACTACCATTTAAACGCAATTGGCCATCTAAGAGGATTGTTTTCCAACCGAATTCTAAATTAGTAACTTCATCACTGTCAATGGCTGCAGGAACTACGTAACCGTCTGGACCAGTTGATCCAGCTGGTCTATTAAGTAATCCTGGTCTAAACCCTTCAGACCAAGTTACATAATACATAACATCATCGTTTGGACTGTAAGCAAGAGTTGCTTTACCAATTACTCCATCTGTAGCTGCTTTGTCAGGATAACCATTTGCATTTCCAGGAGCATATTGCACTGACAAGTTAGATCCATAAATCTGATTGTCTTGTGAAGTATTTCCATACCCTGCATTGGCACTTCCCTCAAAGTCAACTTCAATATCGTACCATCTTGCACCAAGAGTTAATTCAATAGTATCAGACATATCAATGTTAACTTCACCAAATATACCCTTTTGATTATCAGTTCTTCTAATATCATTAAAGAATACTACAGGAGGTAAAAATGGTCCTGCTGAAAACCAACCTGCTCCAGCGCTTCCAATATTTCCAGTAACAGATACATCTGTAAGTGCATAGTTTGCTGCATAACTTGGACCAGTAGTAGCATTACTAGGATAAGTAAATAAATTTAATTCTTTTAACTCAAGATCACTTAAGAATGCACCAGCAGTAAGTGAAACAGTATCACTAATTGGCGCATTTACACGAATCTCATGTGTTTCAACTTCAGTATTTGTTCTTGAACGAACAAACATTTCAGGAGATCCACAAGTGCCTGTCATAGTTGATGAATAATCAACACCACTACAAATGTAATATGGTAGATACTGGCCAACAAATAAATAGTCTGTATAGTCTACATCTTGATTTGTTTCTCTGTCTGTATATGAACCAGCATAAACAACATCTAGCTCTCCCAATGAGCCCTCAAGAGTAATACTCATATTGTCAAATTCATCTGATATATATTCATCAGTGTATCTTTGAATCTCAAGATCACCTAAATCAGGATCAACGAAGAAAACACCATCAGCATCAATAGTTTGACTTGAATATGTTAAATTAGCATTCCAGTTATCTCCTAACTCTCGAGATAATGAAGATCTAAACCCTTCATATGTAACACCATTAGCGTTTTCATCTTCAATAGCATTTGCGTCAATTAATGTAGCTCCAGAAAGATCTGCTCCAGCTTGGAAACCAGCCCTAAATGATGCAACAGGCAAACCATTATCTCTTATAGTACCAGCTGTTCTGTATCTACCTGACTCTGAGACATTCCTTTTTCCAGCAACTTGATCAATATATCCACCTTTTCTATCTCTATAACCTACAAATCTCCATGCAGTTTTATCACCAATTGGAATGTTAGTCATAAATTCAATTTTTGAACCAGTATCACCTTCTGGCATAAATCTAGATTCAACTTCCACATTACTTTCACGAACACCCATCTTTGGCTTATTAGTGATCATTCTTACAACACCAGCTTGAGAGCTAGCTCCAAATAATGTGCCCTGTGGACCAGATAAAACCTCAATACGAGCAACATCAGCTGCATAAACATCTAAGTTTCTTCCAGGTTGTGCTAAAGGTTGTTCATCTAAATAAAAGGCAACATTTGGCGCTAAACCAGCAACACCAGCTGTAGTCAAGTTAGGTGTAGTTGATGCCAATCCTCTTATATAGATTGTGCTTTGGCCTGGGCCAGAACCACCAGCAGTAACTCCAGGAAGTTGCATAAGATAATCTTGAAAAACGTTTATACCTTTTTCTTCAAGGGTTTCCTCATTTAAGGCACTTACTGAAAGTGGCACGTCTTGTAAACTTTCTGATTTTTTTCGTGCAGTAACAACAACTTCTTCAATTGTTGCGGATTGAGCTGCAACAAAACCACCAAAAACTGATGCATTAATAAATGCTACAGTTGATAAAGAAGGTAATATCGCAGGAATTAAAGAAGGAGTGATATCCTTCCGTATTTTGTTTAATTTTTTAATCATAGCTCCCCTTATTATTAAATAATTATTACAAAGGTTACTAAATTAGAGGAAACTATGCAAATTTAGTTAATTTATAAATATATAATCTTTACTAAAGTAGATATTTCATTTTAATTATGTTTCACTAGTTTTATTCAAATACATCAAAATTAATGGAAAATATCAGCAAACCTAGATTTATTATCTCTGTATTACTCATATCACTTATTACTGCATTAGTTTCATTAAATTCTAATATTGCAGAGCTCATTTTCCTTGATTTACAAACCTTTTTATCAAAGTATTTAGGATGGATGATAATTATATTAGCGAATGGATTTGTAATTTTTTCTATTTTTTTAATTTTTACAAAATATAAGAATATTAAACTTGGTGGTCCAAATGCTACGCCAGCATATTCTTACGTAAATTGGGTTGCTATGTTATTTAGTGCTGGACTTGGAATAGGTTTGTTATTTTATGGTGTTGCAGAACCAATTATGCATTTAAATAGTTATCCAGGAATGACTGAAAATGATATTTCGTATAATTCTGGAAAAGCCATTGGCCTAGCAAATCTTCATTGGGGTTTGCATGGATGGGCAATATATTCATCATTAGGTCTATGTTTTGCCTTCGCAACATATAATAAAAAACTCCCTTTTAGAGTAAGTTCATTATTAGGTCCAAAGATTTCAGAAAATAAGTCCGCAGCTATATTAATAGATATTATTGCTATTCTTACAACCGTATTTGGAGTCACGACCTCGTTAGGCTTAGGAACAATTCAAATTAGCTCTGGTCTTGATTATATTTTTGGAATTAATGAATCACTATTAAATCAAGTGATTATAATTGCGGTTATTACATTAATTGGACTTATAAGTGTGAGTTTGGGACTTGACTCAGGAATCAAACGACTTTCACAAATAAATATGATTTTCGCCACAACGCTAATGATATTCATTTTTATATTTGGTCCAACTATATTCATCTTAAACGCTCTTATTCAAAATTTTGGTTCCTACATAAATACACTAATTGAATCTGCTACATGGACAGAAGCCTATGAATCAACATCATGGCAAAATGGTTGGACATTGTTTTTCTATACATGGTGGTTTGCATGGGCACCATTTGTTTCATTATTTATTGCAAGAATATCCTATGGTAGATCAATTAAGGAATTTATAGTGGGTGTTCTTTTCGTTCCGGCGATAATTGTTTTTCTTTGGATGGGAATATTTGGTAATGCTGGAATATATCAAGTCGTAAACGAGACAAGTCAATTAAACAATATCGTGAATGAGAATTATAGCGTGGCTTTGTTTGCATTATTTGATGCATATCCAATCTCTAAAATTGCTTCAATTTTTTCACTAGTTCTTATTGTAACTTTTTTTGTAACGTCTTCAGATTCTGGTGCACTTGTTGCATCGATGCTATCTTCAAAGAAACAAACTAACATTAATGATAACTCTCCAATAATATCTAGGGTTACATGGGCAATATTGCTAGGTATTCTTGCTGGAGTGCTTTTATTTGCAGGTGGTTTGACTGCTCTTCAAACCTCAGTTGTAATAACAGGTGTGCCCTTTTCAATTATTGTTGTGTTTGCATGTAGGCA
>CENP01034926.1_pt1 | contig 11619 bp, 11 predicted proteins | sample 361281 | NCBI WGS metagenome assembly CENP01 (sample SAMEA2591122, study PRJEB7988) | marine metagenome | biome: marine biome (ENVO:00000447); feature: deep chlorophyll maximum layer (ENVO:xxxxxxxx); material: saline water (ENVO:00002010), including plankton (ENVO:xxxxxxxx) | depth 70 m
AGATAAACATGCCACTGATCTGATTTATCTGAACCTTCACAAGTTTCAGAATATTCATATTCATCACCAGTCCCAGCCACAATTATACATCCTCCATCAGGAGTGGCTTTAAGATCCCAAACTTCATCATGAATATACAATGGATTAAATCCCCTGGGATTCCCTCTTTTTTTCTCCCATAATTTATTTCCGTCTTGATCTATTTTCATTGTGTATGAATCCCAATTTTGAACACCCGAGAGAGTATGTCCAGATAAATAAATTGAATTGTCATTACTAATATCCATAGCAAAACAATGATCATTACTCTCTCCACCATATGTCTTAACCCAAACTTGATCTCCACTCAAATTGGTCTTCATCAGAGCATAATCCTCCGCTCCAGGGGTCAAACCTGATATAATTAAATTGTCATTAATTCGATAAACCCTATACCCATGGGACATTTTTGTGTCAAGATTTTTTCCAGAGGTTTTATTTCCCTCAGAATCAATTAAAGTAATATACCCTGTACCCTCAGTATAAAAGGTGTTATTCTCATCAACTGCATTAATATATCCAACAGCAACTAATCCATCTGAGGTCTCAACAATATGCTCAATGGCATCATTTCCCCCATTATCATAAGTCTTTAACCATTTTAGATCTCCATTTGACTTGTCAAGTTTTATAACTGTAGAATTTTTATTTAGGGCACCAGTAACTATATATCCGTCACTGACTTCAATTACTGAGTTTCCAAGATTATGTCCTGGATCGCCAAACTCTTTCTTCCAAATTAAATCTCCTTGGGAATTTGTTTTTGCCACTAATATTTTTGCAGTATTGTTATCTAAAAAACCTGTTTCACCAACTTGAATATATCCATTATCATTTGTGGTAAATATAAAATGTGCGTGAGCCTCTTCCTGTGATCCTTCTACAGATTTAATCCACTCGAAATCTGGTCCATTTCCAATAAAATTACTGCATTTAGAAGGTGTAGAAGAACCTCCTTTACTTAATCCTTCTTCAGGCTCAAAATTTTCTGATTGATTATCTTGTGATTCATTATTATTTCCTGAATTTTCAGATTGATTCTCCTGTGATTCGTTATTTTCAGTACTTTCAGATTCACTACTTTGTGATTCATTAGTTTCTGTTTCACTAGCGTCAGATTGATTATTTTCTTCACTAGATGAAGTTTCATTAGAAGAGGAATCTTGTGATGAAAGATTATCTGATAAAATTGAAGAGTCGTCAGTTTCAGAACTAGAGCAAGAAACAAAAATTAATATAATTGTAAATGCTAAAAGAAAGTATTTCATAGTGTAAAAATTAAATTAAAATTAATAAAAAACATAGTATAGGATTTATTATTTCCATAAAACTCTAAATCTCATCATTCTCATCTTAACATAAGTCATCTATTATTACCTTGAAGCCCGATTTCGTAGGTATTTAAGTATAATTTTTTCAATCTCATTTAATTTTTTTAGGGTGCCACAGTCGTATATGAAAACTCCATTACTGGTTGTAAGTCATCTCTTGTGGAGTACTTTTTTTGATGATTTTATACTATTTAAACTTTAAAAAAGGTCGCTGGATTTGCAACTGAAATGCATATTTTTAAAAACTTCCTTAAAATTGAAACGTCTAACTTGGATTGCTATAAGGGGCTAAATCGTGTGAGATATTTTACCAGTAAAATTTTGTTAAAGACATATTATTTCTTTTGCTTATGTTAAAAGTGTTTCTTCAATTAAAGTATCAATCCTTAAGTTTACTTTTTCGTCTTTATATTCGATAACTTTCATTAAGAGGTTTCATATAATTTTTAAGAAATGGACTTTCAGTTCAATATGAAAGTCTAGTCTCACATAGTATTTAATCTCACTCTATATTTGATACATTTATTTTTTAACTTGTATAAATATGAAAAACCTTAAGCTTATAACGATTTTTCTAATTTTCCAATCTTGCTCAAAAGATACTTGCGGTTGCTCTTTTGAAATTTCAATTGATACTGTTGGACAACGCCAAATGGCAACAGAATTACTCTCTGATAATAGTGATGCAGAGGTGGTTTATGAACCTGACGAAATAAGATATAAAGCAACTTTACCAAATAAGTGTGCAACATATTTAGGGAAAACAATCAACGTAGATGGACAGGGCTTTAGAAATGGTGAAAAATTTGGGGATGAAACCTCAAGCGAATTACTTATGACTACAGACATAATTTACACAATTAACGGCATTAAAATTAGTAAAGGAGTTGGCGGTTATACTTTAATATTAGTCGGTTGTTATTAAACTTTCGAAATATTAAAAGCTGATACTTTAGCCTATATTTTGGTTTTTTTTAATTATTTAAAAGGTTAAGATACTGGTTCAGATAATCCCTTAAGCCCAAGCGATAATTCAATGCCAACTGTTTAGTCATCGAATTAAAGTTTTCTTAAACCTACTATAAGAATTATTCTCAGTAATACCCAATTTATTTAAAATCAAAGTACTTCTGTTACAATAAAAGTAGTAACCAATTATTAATCTAGTATAATTATAATCTTTCTTTAAATTAGATTTTCTTAAATTCAATTCTCACAAAAGTAGCTTAGTTTATTTATAAAAAACCTACCTTATGAATTACAAACTCAACTTTAAAAGAAATAAACCAATCCACATTGATATCATTATTAATGGTTAAAATGTTCTATCCAAACCAATTTTAACTATAGATTCTATAGAAGTAATTGAGTTTAATTTCTAGCTCTACAGAAACTATTTTATTTTTATTAATTCTAATTACATATAGCTGTTAATCAATTATTTAATTATTTTTATTATTAAATTTGAATTAAAAAAATGAAAAACTTAAATCTAAGTAACAGTTGCGTTAATTGTGATAATCTAATTTTTAGTTCAATGAGCTGTGATCTTCATAAAATTGATGTAAGCGAAAAATTTACATGCGGTGAGTTTGAAGTAACTACTTCAAAAGCATAAAGTTTTACTACTTTAAACTCCAAATTTCATAACAGTTTCCTTCAGAGTAGAATATCAATTTCACCATTGGTTTAGTTATATATATTGAATGGAAATAAAGTGAATGTTAATTATCTGAATATTGATTATAGTGAAGTACTCAAATACCTGATTAAATTAGAATATAAATTAATTTCAAGGCAAAATATTGAACCGCCTGAAAAAAGGAAAGCTAAAAATGGAAAAGTATTTTCTTTAAAAAAAATATCATAATTTTTATAAAGTATTTGATAATATGATTGACAAATTTGATTTAAATACTTTGAGTCTTAATTATTTTACATTTATTTTTTTATTGAATTTTTCTTCAAAAATTTTAATTGGGTTATAATCAGGCTTATTGTATAGCTTTTGTTGCCTGGGTATTCTGCTGTATGGGTAGTAATCAAAAATTTCCCCTTTACCCAAAATTCTTGGATCTCCTTGATCAGTAAGATTTTGTTTTAATTTTGTCCAAAGACTATCTTTAATTTTTTTATAGGTAAAATTATTTGATAAATTATTAATACAATCAGGATCATCATATATTTTATAAAGTTCCTCTACCGGTCGTTTACCAAAGCTCATTTCATAATAGTCACGTAGAATTTTATCATTTTTGAGCCCTACAATTAGATTTTTTGTTGGTGAATTATCACAATTCAGGAATCCATATTCAGGATTGCCTGCTGGCCATCTAGAGGAAATTAAATTTCTAATATACAGATATTCGTCTGTTCTTATTGCCCTGACTGGGTATGCAACAGAGTAATTATCTCCCTCTACTCTTCCAATATCGTGGCGTTCTTTTCCCAAAAGAGTAAAGTCTCTTTCTACATCAATCCTTCCATTATCCCCAGATAACAGTTGTTTTTTAAAGCTTTCTCCGGTCATCTGATTAATAATTTGAATACCTGCAATTTCTAAAATAGTGGGAGCTATGTCAGGAAAAGTTATGAAGTCAGAGACAATTCTTCCTTTTTTAATTCGATCTTTCCAAAAAGCAATCAATGGTACACTAAAACCTTCTTCATAAATTTGGCCTTTAACTCTTGGGAATGGCATTCCATGATCTGATGTTACAATGATTAAGGTGTTATCAAAAAGATTGTTTTCTTTTAAATATTTAATGGCCTCTCCAATGTGCTTATCAAACCATTCTACCTCTATTTCATAGTCAGCTATGTCTCCAATAATTTTATGATGATTAGGGTAAAACTTTGGAACCTTAATTTTAGATGTGTCTCTTTTTTCTTTTTTCCATGAATTTTTCTCGTAGGTTCGATGGGGTTCATGTGTCCCCAGCCAGAAGCAAAATGGTTTATCCTTAGGAACTTGCTTTAAGAAATTTCTAAAGTTAGCTGAATAATTTTTTTTACTAATTCCTGAGAATGGTGGATTTATTTTTTCACCTTTAAAAATATGACCTGCAGGATTCAAATCAGTATCTGAAATATCAATTCCTTTAAAAACTCCTGGACCCCATCCTTTTCCAGTATAGCCAATAAAATATCCAGCTTCTTCCAATATAAATGGATAATACTTCCATTTATCACTTAAATAGGGTCTATGATTCGCGGCTTCTTCTAATTGCCATGAGTATCTTCCTGTAAGGATTGCAGCTCTTGCGGGAGAACACTTCGGATTATTATTGTAGGCATTAGTAAATCTTACTCCTTGATTTGCTAGAAAGTCAAAAGACGGTGTCTTACAAGAAATACTTCCATATACACCAAAACTATTTTTAGAAGCATCATCAGCGATTATAAATAGAATATTTGGCTTAGCAACTTTATTACATGAAATAATGTAAATAAAAAAAAGCGATGTTATTATATAGTACCTATAAACCATATTCTTAAAAAAATTCAATATTAAATATAAAATTTAATCATTTTTTCAAATTAACAATACTTTCTTTTTTTTACAAGACTAATAATTCTTAATTACTCAAAGGATAATATGTTTTTTGAGTTAAAAAAAAGAGACAGGGTAGCAGGTCCGTTAATTACTTCTTTTTTGAATTATTTAAAAAAACCTAGCCATCGGAATTAATGGTCAAAACCCTCTATCTATAACAGGAGATTTTATATTTACATAATTATTAAATATTATTATAATGGAAAACAATGATAATCCATTAGGACTTCAAAAAAAGTATATGATATCTAAGTATTTTATACTAAACTTATGAATAAATTTTATGCAGATAACAACTGAGATAAATTGTGAGATGGTGACTGAATTAATAACTTGGGAAGATGCAGTAATTAAAATATTTATTGGACCTAAATTTATGGGTGATATATTTCAAAAGCAATTCTCCAAGCTTATTTAAAAGATTTTGAAACAAGCTTTGAAGGTTGTAACTGTAAATTAGAGAATAATTTGTTTTAAATCCTGTCCAGTTAGTCGTTAGAATTAATGATTATAATGACCCTTTAATAGATTTTAAAACTTGCTCTGCTAAAAACTCACTTCCTTTAATGTTAAAATGAACATTATTTGGTCTTTGTAGCTCATTAACTCTTGGCAACACCAAGCTATATAAGTCATTTATTTTTATTTCACTTTTGTTCATTATTTTTATGGCAACTTGATTATATATTTTGGGCATTCCCGGGGAACGCATTTGTTTTCCCAATTTATCAGGATAAGGAGTTGTTGTAGCAAAAATAAGTTTCGCACCAGTTCGCTTTAATTTTTTGATAATTTCAATAAGGTTTCTTCCATATTCTTCAGGTGAAGCCTGGTGAGGATGACTTAAATTTTTACTGTTTTTTCCTGTAACTGGATCTATATGTTTAATATCATGTAAACCAAAATTAAAATGAATAATATCCCATTTAATATCGGAAAGATAGATCCCAATTTCCTTAACAGCTTGACTGGTTCCTCCACAACAACTTTTAGTTTTTCCATTCTTATCATAATATGTTGGCTGAAATACTTTTGCTTTACCAATTAGATTCTTCTTAACGAAAGGAAAATATCCTCCGGAAACAGAATCTCCAATGATTAATATTTTTGGAAGCTCTCTTTTGGGCCCCAAACATCCAAATAGTGTTATCGCAATCGCCAAAATATATTTTTTCATTTTATTATATTTTAGTTAAGTATCTAATTTACCAAATCAATGCTTTATCCACTAAATTAGTTTCATTCACTTTTCATTTTAGATAAAATTAAGTTTCCTGCCACAAAAAAGAAATTGCTTTTTAAATCAAACAACTTTATACAATAGTTGTCAAAATATTATTGATTAATATCATTTTCATCCCTCACAACAATTTGGGAAAAATATGTTAGTATATTTTTTTTGAAATTATAGGTTTTAATTTTAAAAATGCAGTTGCCTCCTCTTTCGTAGGAATTGAGGTTTGTGCCCCCCTAATAGTTACTGACAAAGAGGCAGCTGCATGTGCCTGAGCAATTGCTTTATCAATTGGAAGGTTCTCAGAAATTGCATTTGCTAAATATCCATTAAATACATCTCCCGCTGCGGTACTATCAATAGCACTTACAGTGGGTGCTTTAAATTCGTACCCCCCTTGGTGGCTAAGCCAAATACTACCTTTTTCTCCGAGTGTAATTATACAGTGCTCAATTCCTTTATTAATAAGTTTCTCTCCTGCCTCTAATGTACTTTTTTTGTCAATTACTGAGATTCCAGTTAGAAGTTCTGTCTCAGATTCATTAGGTGTAATCATCCATATTTTTTTAATAACGTGGTCGGGTAAAAAAGCTGCAGGTGCTGGATTAATTATTGTTTTAACTTTCCTCTTATGGCAATAATTAATTACTGAAGTAACTGTTTCTATGGGAATTTCAAATTGTATTAACAATAAATCTTCATTTGTAATTTCTTTAAGAAAAGTTTCAACTCTATTATAATAAAGAGTTCCATTTGATCCAGAAGCTACTGCTATTGAATTTTCTCCTTTTTTTGAAACAAAAATTTGAGCTATTCCTGAAGGTTGATTCTTGTCTATCAATAAATATTTTTCAGGGAGATCTATTGATTTAAAATATTTAATAAGTTCATATCCAAAACTATCATCCCCCAGCTGGGTAATAAATTTAACGTCAGATCCTGCCTTTTTGGCTGCTACAGCTTGATTAGCTCCTTTTCCACCAAATATTACTTGTGACTGTCCGCCAATAACTGTTTCTCCAATTTTTGGAATATGATCTAGATATATAACTAAATCAGTATTACTACTTCCAATAGTAAATAAACTCATAATTTTATTAAATAAATCTAGCTGCTATTATAGTCCCAATACCTGCAATAAATAAAAAAAACATCGTTGGAATCAACCAATTATTTTTTTTTGGAAGCTCCTTCAATTCCTTCCAAATAAAAACTCCCCAAATTGCAGCAACTAAAGTAGCACCTTGACCTAAACCATATGCAATAGCTGGACCAGCTTGGTCTGAAGCAATTATGTTGAAGGACATTCCAATCCCCCATATCACTCCCCCTAAAATACCAATTAGATGAAGTTTTGAAGTGCCCATTTTTAAGTAATCACTAAAGGAAACTTTTTCACCAGTAAATGGACGGTACATGTTTATCGTATTAAAAAGAAAATTTGATATTAGTATTCCGAACGAAAAAATAACCAAAGCCGAATAAGGGGTTAATTTCCCTGATTCAGGTGAAACAAAGTCAGAAGTCATTGACGTTGCAACATATTTATAAAAAAATCCCATTGCAACACCAGCAGCCGCAGAAAATAAAATTCCTTTAATTGGCTTCTCTTTAGTATTTTGTAATATTTTGCTATAAGCAAAACCATCAATAATTATTGCAAAAGTAACTAACATAACTCCACAAAAAAGAATAATTGGATTACCTTCAGGCTGTACGAGATAATTTGTATATACACCTAAAACCAATGCAATCCCAATTCCAATTGGAAAAGCAATTGCAATTCCAGCAATTTCTATTGCGATTACCAATATTAGGTTAGCGAAATTAAAAATGACACCTCCTAAAAAAGCAGAATTTAAATTATTCAATTTTGCCTGCTTTAGGTCAACTAAAAAGCTTCTTCCTTCATCACCTATTGATCCAAGAGTAAATGCTAAGATTATTGCTACAAGTAAAATTCCTAATGAGTAGTCCCAGTAAAAAAGCTGAAATGGCCATTTTTTACTAGCTATTTTCTGAGTGTTGGCCCATGAACCCCAACATAACATAGTGATAATGCAAAAAAATACCGCAAGGGGGTAGTTGTCTATTATAAACATCTAAATCAATTATTAGATTATTTTAAAATTAAATAAACCATTTCAATTCAATCATTAGTTTTTGATATTTAAAAATAAATAACTTAAGTGCAATAACTATTAGGGATTGGAAACTGATATTATTAATGCTATAAAGAAAGTTTGATATTACTCTTTTCTAAATAGGTATTGATATGTTTTTATAAAACCACCGCCATCTCGAACTGAGGATGAAATTAGTTGCCATCCTTTAATTTCCATTTGCTTAATAAATTCATGTAAAGTCATTCTGTAATTACAAATAGGTGATTTTCTAGAACATTTATCTCCTTTAATTGGCGCCGATGGTGTCGTATATTCGAAGGATGCTTGGAAAGACCTTGGCTTTTTATCTATATCAGATAAAATCAATTCGGCATATTGTGCAGTTTCAGTAAATAAACCTTGACCAACAATAGGTTTGTTGGGTTGGGAGTAAGAATAGATTGAAAAAAAGAGATAACCACTTAATAAAGTAATTAAATTTTTCATACTATTAATATAACAAAAACTTCAAAAAGGTGTTAGAAGTGCCAGAACTAAATAAGGTAGATTTGCATATCATTTAATAGGAAAATACAATATCAGCTTTTGAACTTTCTCGAATTAATTGTTTCGGGTAGCTCCAAAATATTTTGGATACTTGAATTAAATGTTCTTTTTGATTATCTTGATTTACACCATAAGTAAAAAATGAACCTTCTGAAACATGAATAACCCCTCCATTATTAGAAAATTCTAAAAGTAAATTTTCTGCCATCTGGCTTATTTTACCAAATCCCCCACCGTGTGATGTTACAGTATGAAGATTACGAATTACGTCTTTCAATAGAATTCTAACACCATCACCTGCGGCAAAATATGTTACACTATGCCCTTGGTTAAGAGCTTCACTTGCCGCATTTATTGACATAATTGCAGCACTTGGATTTTCCATTGGGTCAGAAGTAAAATGTATTAAATAGTTTTTTTGTTTTGTGCCATAGAATTAATTGCTGTAAATGTTAATAATAAGAAAAGTTTATTCATTTTAAATAAATATGATCAATTAAATTAAATGGTTATAAAATAAAAGTGATGTAAAGTGAAAGAGTTAAATTATGAGAATACGCCTATGGTTCAATAACACTATTTAAAGCAATTCTTGCAACGAATGAAAACCCAGTAACATATAAATAATCTTCATCTGAATCAAATGCACAATTAGTCAACATATCTTTAAATTTAATATTAGCCAATAGTTTACCTTCTTCAGACAAAACTAATATACCGTTTGGACCAGTCGTAAAAATATTTCCTGAAGAGTGTAACTTTAATCCATCAAAATTTCCAGGAGATTCTTTAGCTAATTCAGTTCCATCAAAAAATAATTCTGAATTATTTTCATTTTCTAAATCAATTTTTTGGATAATTGGAGCTTCTGCCATATTTGAACTATTAACGTACAAATATCTTTCATCATTTGATAGTGCTAAACCATTTGGAAAATCAAGTTCATTAGAAACTAATTCTATTCCAAATCCTGTGCTATATTTATAAACACCACTAAAATTTAACTCTTTAACAGATTCATCAAAGGACCTGTCACCTAAATTCATAAAACCATATGTTGGGTCTGTGAAAAAAATATCTCCACTTGATGATACTACCACGTCATTTGGACTATTGAATCTACTGCCTTGATAATTATCTACAATTGTTGTAAAATTTGGATTGGTAGTTGGTGAATTATCTATCTTTGATAGTCGTCTATCTCCGTGTTGAGCAATTATTAAATTTCCATTACTATCAAATGTCAATCCGTTTGCGCCTGATAAACCTATATTTGGAATTACTGGTGCATAGTTAGTAAATCCTGAGGGTGATATGTAAACTTCATATCCCTCTTGTTCATTCCATCTATATATTTTGTTTTTTGGCACCTGTGTAAAAAGTAAAGAAGATGAATTTTTATCCCATAAAGGTCCTTCTGCTACATTTAAGGAATCAGCTAAATACTCAATTTCAGCTGTTCTATCAATAATATTTAATACAGAATCGTCAAAAACGACTATTGAATCATTATTTTTGATTGTATTTGAACATGAAATAATCTGAAGAATTATAATAGTAATAAATAAATTTTTCATTTTTTAAAAGTATTGTATTACTTTCCAATATAATGATTTATGGTTAATAATTGTTAATATAACAAAACCTTCAAAAGGGTTAAAAGGAAAACCCTCCACGAGGGAGGGTTGAAACTTTTCCTTGCTTTAAATTTAATTAGCTTTAGCTAAAAGTAATCCAACAAACCTTTCTCTAATCGTTCTTTGTTCTGGTCCAGTACCATATTTTTCCAACATTTTATCTCTTATTTTTTTAGGGACTCTGTTAACATTTTTTCTTGCAACAATTGCGGATGGATAAGCATCAACAGTAACATAATCCCAATTCCATTGCGCATATCCCTCGGGATCAATTCTCTCAATAGCGTGCCAAGCGCCTCGATCAGAATACTTTGTGAAGATTTCAGGATATTCTTTGTGTTTATTTATATATTTAGATCTGCTTTTGGTCTTAGTTAGATTATAGATAGCATATGGTTGAAGATCACCTCCTCCCGATACATACTTCAATCTCGCTTTATACATTCTCTCCTTATTATTCATTACTTTTCGCAATAGTTCAATCATTCCCTCAGATAAATCTGGAAACAATTTAGCATAATCAATATCACATTTTGACCTATCTGGACCCTCTTCTCCAGGCATATAAACATCTATTGCCATATGAGTATATTCAGAAGAATGATTAGAAGATCCCGGAACGATTTTTCGAAAAACCCAGGCTTTAATGCAACCATTGTCTACCCTCGCTTGTTGAACTTTTTGAAACCAATCTTTCATTACTGTTTCATATTCGGGCATTACTGCTTTATCAACTTTAAAAAAGTGGTACCTGAGTATTGAACCAGTTTCTACTTGGGCGACAGCTTTCAAAGAAATAAATAGTAGTGTACTAAAAAGTATAATTTTTTTCATTTTCAATAATTTATGGTTAATAATTCAAACATAAAATATTTACTATTAATGAACAAGTAAAAAAATGTTTATGGAAATAAATAATTAAGATATACAATTCCTCAAATCAAAAACCTACAAAAGGGGTGGGGAAAAAGTACCAGAACTAAATGAAGAGGATATGCCTATTATTCATTAACTGTGATAGTTTCTAAGCCTTTGATATTTGATATAATTTGGATCGTTAAGCAGTAATTGTTATTTTAATATTTAATTATTTCAACATTTTTTAACTAGTAATATGAAGTTTACAAAGTTAAAATTGAAAATTATATTG
>CENP01192351.1_pt1 | contig 11617 bp, 9 predicted proteins | sample 361281 | NCBI WGS metagenome assembly CENP01 (sample SAMEA2591122, study PRJEB7988) | marine metagenome | biome: marine biome (ENVO:00000447); feature: deep chlorophyll maximum layer (ENVO:xxxxxxxx); material: saline water (ENVO:00002010), including plankton (ENVO:xxxxxxxx) | depth 70 m
ATACCATTTAGCAACTCAAAAGGAAGTTCAAGGCTCGTTTTTCTCTCTAAGGTTTTTACTAATATGGTTTTTTCACCATGGGGAGGTATTATAAATACACTACTATCTTCATGAAAGGTATATAAACCTTTGTAACTCAAGTGAAATGGTGTAGCAGCGTGATTTTTAAGCTTTACTTTAGCAATGATTTCATCTTTATTATAGGAGATACTTGAAGCAGTCAGATTTGCTTTGATAATTTTGGATAAGTGCTCTTCTCTACCGATAATTATATCTTTGAACCAAACCATTGTTTTGCCAGCAAAAAGTGCTTTTTTAACCGCTTCAACACTTTTGTTTTTTGATAAGACGAAAGTAATTGGTCGATGACCACCCTCGGAAATTCTAAAGTCCCAAGTGGTCAATCCATGCACATCTGAAGTCCCTACAATTGTCAAATCGTTTTCCAACGCAATGGTCATGGCTTCTTCAGAAAAAGTTGTGAAATTGACTACCTCAATTCCATGCAGTAATTTTTTCTTGATAAGCTCCTTATGAAGAGGCTCAAGTCTTGCAATACCATCGGGACGTTGCGCTTCCCAATTGGGATGATTCCAAAACACAAATCCATCTTGCTTATTGGCTTCAAGAATTGCAGCTTTCGCATCATCGGGAAATAAAAGTTTATTGACATCCCTAATGAATACTGCATTGATATGTCCGGGGGGCATGGATCGGGTGATTTCCGCCCCTTTGATTACCGTTAATTCACTATCCTTAGCATGATCTCTTGCGATGTCATAGGATCTATTTCTATTGGGATGGGGAATATCTGCTTGATGAGGTTGATACTCTAGGTGATCAGTGATCGAAATCAAATCCAAGCCTTCTCTCAGGGCTTCATCTACCCTAATGTTTGGCCATACAGCACCATCAGAAAAAACCGTATGAATATGTAAATCTGTGCTTACGAGACTTAGGCCCTCAGGTGATCTAAAGAAAGGTTCCTGTTGGGCATAAATTAGTACAGAGATTAGTGCGAAGACTAGGGATCCTAATCCTCTATTTAGGTCGAGCATGAGTTTTTTTCTACCAGTCATTCAAATCATGAAGCAACGTTTGCATAGAAGTATCCAAAACCTCTTTGTAATCGTCCTCCATTTCGTCAGAATCTGTGTAAGTTATTTTCTTTCTATTACAATAACTTTTAAATTCCTCACGTAAAAGATACTCAATCTTTTTTTGAATGCCGGCATTGTTTAGTAGACAAATTTTGTAATGTTCAATGTCAATCTTCATGTTTTTTATTTCAAAAGAACACAACTAGTGTTAAGTAATAATCAAATCATCATTAAGTGATTGATTTTATATTAACAAGCTATAAACAAATTTGTGACAATAACCATTTTACCTTCCAAAATCATCTTGTAGGCGTACAATATCTTTCTCGTCTGAGGGGTGATCAGCATCAGTATGCTGCCATATTTCTGCCACCAGTGCTTGTTTTTCAAGCCCAATAAGCCGGTGACGTTCTCCTTGTCTAAGTTGGATTTGTTCACCTTCTTTAAAAATTTCCATCGGGTTTGGAGTATCGTTGTCTGATCTGGCAATTCCAACTTTCCCGCGATATACTTTCCAGATTTCAGCACGCCTGAAGTGATATTGCCATGAGAGTCTTGATTGCGCATTTACAATCAAAATTTTAGGACTTAATTTTCCTGATATTTTTAAGCTATCGATAGTAATTCCGTCAAAAAATTGGTCAGCAAATTTTTGTGCTTGTGCTTCTTCAATCACTAAAAAACCTCCCCAAGGTCTATGAGCGTCAAAGGTTTTAATCCTATATCCGAAGGATTCTATATGGTCTTTTATATTCGTGAAATTTTCCATATTAAGCTTTTCAAATATAAAAAAACAAGAACGGTAAAGAGATACCGCTCCTGTTAATAAAAAGTATTATATAATTAAATAGGGAGCTCCCAGCCTTTTCGGTATTCCTTGGAAACAAAGGCATTGGCTTCTTCAAGATTAGTAATTTTCATGTTTTGACCATCCCAAAGCAGTTTTTTCCTTCCATAGTAATTTAATACTTTGCGACCGTTGCCTCGTTCACCAAGAACCTTTCTGAGATCACGACTCCTTAAAGCCAAATTCCCCATAATTACCGTTTCGGTAAAAGGACCAGAATAGTCAAATGAAGAAGTTAGTTCTTTATGTTCTTTGCTACCATATCCTGCTTTACAAGCTTCAGTCCAAGTGGATGCGTGAACGTGGTTTACATCGGGTTGATTGCGGGTGCTAAATACAACTGGTTCTTCCCCCTTCACATATAAGGTAGGGTTGTTGGCATAAATTTCAGAGGTAATTACTCCTTTATCTCCAATCATCATAATCCCACTAGAGTTTCCTACGTCAAAGTTCATGATAAATTCCTCTTTTATTTCTTCAGGGATAGTTGGAGTAAGCCCACCATCCATCCAAATGAGTTTTATCCCATCTGTGTTGTGCGGAGAGTTTTTATAATCAAGCGTAACCATAGAGGATATAGGACATCCTTCAGGGGTATACTCAGGCACCCACATTTTTTTGAAGACATTTGTAGCAGAGCATTCTACACTGCTGGGATAACCCAATTCAAGTGCTTTATAAGGGGCATCCAAAATATGACAACCGATATCACCCAATGCTCCGGTTCCATATTCCCAAAAACCTCTCCAGTCAAAAGGGTGTACCCCCGGAGAGTAGGGCTTTGATTTTGCTGTTCCCAACCAAAGATCCCAGTCGAGCGTCTCGGGTTTAGAAGCTGGATTTGCAGCAGGATGATTGATCCCCTGTGGCCAAACAGGTCGGTTAGTCCATGCATAAATTGTATGTACCTTTCCAACTTTGCCTTGATCGATCCACTCCTTAATTTTTGGAACACCAATACTAGAACCACCTTGGTTACCCATCTGAGTAACAATTTTATATTTTTCTGCTGTTTTACTCAAAAGCCTTGCCTCTGCTATTGTATGGGTTAACGGTTTTTGTACATAGACGTCTATTCCCATGGTCATACAGTCGTAGGCAATTTTAGCATGGTTGTGATCTGGAGTAGAAATTGTTAAGGCATCAATGTCTTTTTCTTTTTCTAGCATTTCCCGGTAGTCCAGATACTTATTGACATCGGAGTGAGTTTTATAACTTCCTTTTGCGCTAGCAGGATCTACATCACAAAGGGCAACTACTCTATTTTTTCCTTTCTGATAAGCGTTTCTAATATCTGAGTCTCCTTTCCCCCCTGATCCAACCGCAGCAAGACCTAGTTGGTCACTTGGAGCTGTGTAACCTACTCCACCCAGTACATGACGTGGGACAATAAAAACTCCTGTACCGATAAGTCCAGTTTTTTTAATGAAGTTTCTTCTAGATTTAGACTTTCCATTATACATAATTAATTTGTTTTTTTATTTTTTGGAATATAACCAAAAAAAATCACTAAAAAAATGTCTTATTATTTTATCCTAGAGTGAAATATCTCTTTTCCATGGGAGGAAATCGAACTGCCTGTTTTTTGTTGATTTGGTTTGAATTTCACCACTTGCAACCTTGATAATGTAATCCAATAATTGATGAGCTAAGACTTCCTGGGTTTGACCGCCCTCTATCAGGGTACCCGTATCAAAATCGATAATGTCATTCATTTTGTTAAAAACTGTAGTGTTCGAAGACACTTTTATGACTGGAGCGATTGGGTTTCCAGTAGGGGTGCCTAAACCAGTGGTAAAAATGATAAGATTGGCACCTGATCCCGCCATCGCTGTAGTACTTTCTACATCATTACCAGGAGTGCAAAGTAAGTTTAGCCCTTTATTATTAAAATATTCTCCGTAGTCTAAGACATCAACTATGGGTGACGTCCCTCCTTTTTTGGCAGCTCCCGCAGACTTCATCGCATCTGTAATTAGACCATCTTTGATGTTCCCCGGTGAGGGGTTCGTACTGAAGTCTGTTCCAGCATCAATTACTTTTTGCTCGTAACTTTTCATCAATTGGATGAATTTTTTTGCTTTTTCAATGTCAACGCAACGGTCGACAAGCTCTTGTTCCACACCTCTGAGTTCTGGAAATTCTGAGAGCATGGCACTACCCCCCTGCGCAATTAATTTGTCCATTACCAATCCTAAAGTGGGATTAGCGGATATTCCCGAAAAACCATCCGACCCTCCACATTCTAGTCCAACAATAAGCGCTGAGATTGGTGTTTTTTTTCTCTTAATTTCATTGGCTTTTTTGATTTCTTCAACCGATTTTTTTATTATTTTTTTGATTAAATCATCACCTCTACCCACTTGTTGTTGGTCGAAAATTAGTAGTGGTTTATCAAAGTCAGGATTGATAGCTTTAAGTTCATCAAGGAATAAGTTGACTTCAAGGTTTTGACAGCCAAGGCTTAATACAGTTGCTCCAGCTACATTTGGATTGTTTACGTAACCTGAAAGTAGCTTGCCCAGCATTTTTGCATCAGATCTTGTTCCACCACAACCTGAGTGATGAGAGATAAATCTTACATCCACGTTAGGAAAGGGGTTTTCTCTTTTGATTTCATGAATTGTTTCTTCATTATCTTGAACTAGATTCCTAAGAAACTGTTGATGCTCATTTATTTTATCTGGGTAAAATTCTCGTTCAAAAACCGTTTTTAACAATTCAATATTCCTGTTTTCACAAAAAACTAATGGAAAGAAAAGCCATACATTTTGCGTCCCTACAGTTCCATCTTTTCTTGGAAACCCCATAAAAAAACGTTCAGAATTATTGTTTTTTTGGAGTTTAACTTGCCCCACATTTTTAAAGCTGATTTTATCGTTAAACGCATTGTCCGTGTTTTCTGTGGTTAATGGCGATCCCTTTAAAATTTTTTTATTGGCAATCCCAACTTTAACGCCATACATCAAAAGTGGATCATCTTTTTCAATATCAAATTGAACAAATTTGTGCTTTTGTTTGATTGAAGCTGTGAGCGTAATTTCTTTATTGTCTAGGATAATTTTTTCCCCTTTTTCGAGGTTATCTATCGCTACGATTAGATTGTCATCGGGGTGAATTTTAATGACTTTGCTCATGCGCTAATTTTTTTTTAAATAAATAATAAGCATCATCAATCTTTTTTTGGGAGTGGATCGCCGCTAAAGCAAAACTTACTGAGGTTCTAAGTGGCTTTATTACCAATAAGTTCTGATCCCAAAGCATGGAATTACTAAGTGTTTTTTCGGTGATTTTTTCTAAAGACGACTCCCGCCATAAAGCCTTAAAAAACTCAATATTTTTTAGATCATCCTTTAACTTATAAGAACGTTGTGAGACATCTTTTCCATAAAAATAGATCAAGGCAGCCAATGCAAAAGATAGATTCTTTGGGGCTTTACCCTTTTTTTCAATATAGGAATATATGCTAGGCAGGACCCTAACTTTGAATTTAGAGATACAATTTAAAGCAATAGACTCAAGTTGATGAACAATAAATGGATTAGTAAATCGCTCCAAAACTGATGTAGCATAACTCTTAAGCTCATCTTCATCAAAATCAATACTGGGAATAATTTCCTCAAAAAGGGTTTCAGTGATAAAGCTTTTAAGAAAGTCGTCATTTAAAGCACCAGAAACTGTGGTTATATTTTTCAATAATCCTATGGGAACTAAAGAAGTATGGCTCCCATTAAGAATCCTAACTTTTCGCGTACGATAAATGCCCAAATCCGGAACCACCGTCACCTTGATATTCTTTAATTGATTTGCGGGAAACACTTTTAACAATTCAGGACTTCCCTCAATTACCCACAAGAAAAAAGGCTCACAAGTAAGCATTAATTTATCGTCAAATAGCAGATTTTGTTTGTAATAATCTAAGTTGTTTTTTGGGTACCCTGGAACGATTCGATCTACAAGTGAATTATAGAAGTGGTTGTTTTTTAGCCATAATTTAAAATCATCTTCAAGTCCCCAATTATTTGAAATTTCGACTAATATTTCTTTTAGCCGGTCACCATTTTTTTCGATAAGTTCACAAGGAATAATATGAAGCACTTTATTTGAATCACCATTAAATTTTTCATATCGGTGCTTTAACAACAACAAGAGTTTTGCTGGAAAAGAATTGGGGGGTCTATCAATTTTTAGATCACTCGCGTCTAATTTAATTCCAGCCTCAGTGGTATTGGAAAAGATAAATGCGAGATTTTTATTTTCAGCAAGCTTAAGATACCCTTCATAATCTTCATAGGGATTGATAAGCTCATCCAAACAAGTTATCAAGTGTTTAGACCTAACTTTCTTCCCTTTCGATACGCCCTCGGCAAATACGTGATATTGACCATTTTGTTTCCTTAAATGCTCAATCATCCCCTCCTTTATGGGTTGAATAACATCTACTTTCCCCTTGAAACCTGTTTCCTCATTTAATAGCTGAATACAATAATCAACAAACCCTCTCATGAAATTACCTTCACCAAATTGAATACTATCGGTTTGATTTTTTTTTATGATCAAGATTATTGATTTGTTCTTAGCTTTGTAAAAGTACTGACTTTTGTCAATTGCATTATTTCATTTTCAAATATGCTATATTATACCTAATGATGTGTCGCGCGATTTTAATGATTTCAATTTTCTTCCTGTCTTGTAGTAAAGACCAGGAGTGCATAATTATTAGAGATAAAGGCGAAGAATCTGGAAGCTATTATTTTTATTTTAATGCCAACTATTATTCCAACTCTCAGACCAATAATCTCGGTGGAGTTATTGACAGTCAATTCGCATCAGGCAAAGTTTCCAAACAAGTCTATGACAGTCATAATATTGGAGATGAGTATTGTTATTAGTGCATTAGCACAGCCCTTAATAAACTTATTTCTGCTGATTTATTAATTAGCTTTGTTATGTGGATATTTTAAAATGAAATTCAGTTTCAATATTTTACTGCTACTTGTTTACTCAATATCATCATTGACAATATCTGCTCAATCAATAATTACTGATAGACCCGACCAAACAGAAAGCGCCGTTACTCTTGAGGCTGGAAGGTTGCAGATCGAGTCTGGAGTCTTAAATCAATCCCAAGGGAAAGGGCTTGATCGGTTGAGGAGCTTAATTATTCCCACCAATCTATTTAGATATGGGATTTCCAAAAAAGTTGAACTCAGAATGGTTTTACAACTAGATGGAGAAAAAACAAATGCAGATAAACACCATCAATTTGCGTTAGGTAACGTGGAAATTGGCGCTAAATTCGTATTGAATAAAAAAGTTGATCCCGCCGTTCAATTAGCCATTCTTTCCCATATCAGACTCCCAAAAGACAATTGGGTAAATTTTCGAGAAAATCTCGGTTTTTTAAATCGTGTTTCCATTGCTCACCGTGTAGGAAAATTCCTTAACATTGGATATAATTTTGGCTACAACCATTATACTAAAGGATATGGAAATTTTGTTTACACCCTTGCAGTTGGTGCTGGAATAACGGAAAGAATAAGTATTTACGTCGAACCATACGGAGATATAACAACTGATAGTAGCCCCACATCAAACTTCGACTATGGAGTTGCTTATCTAATCAATCCTAATATTCAGTTAGACCTTTCTTTTGGTCTTGGCCTTAATAATAAAATGAGTTATCAATCGGTAGGAATTAGCTGGAGACAAAAGACAAAGGAAACCCCTTAGATTCTGAGTAAAACGAATAAATCCAGCATTCAATTTAATCAGACATTAAAATTCATCATTATGGCCTTTTTTGTATATTTTTGTATATGGTTGAATATGAATTCATAAATTTCTAATGATCAACTGCGACAGACTTTCATCTTTTGGATCAAAATTATTGTTGTTTATTTTGGTTTTGGGTCAATTAATAAACTCAATTCCATTCAATGACGTTTTTGATTTGGAGGAGCAAGTTGCCATCAACAATGATGCGGAGAGTTCCAATTCAAAAGAAGGAAAAAATCTTTTGGACTTTATGGAAGACTTTGAGATTTTGGAGGCGTCAGTTTTTTATGTCTGTCTATCATTTGAAATAACTAAAAATCACTATCCGGCCCCAAACTTCTCAGATGGATACTGGCACGAAGACTCCCCCCCGCCTGAGAACTACATTTAAAATTTAATCGTCTGAAGATTTATTTTCAGTTAGTTCTAACACCTACAAATCCATTATCAAAATAGTTTTATATGAAAAAAATATTCGCACATATTAAGGGAGATATTTTTGGTGGTTTGACCGCCGGTATCATTGCGCTACCCCTTGCCCTAGCTTTCGGAGTTTCCTCAGGATTGGGCCCCACAGCAGGGCTTTACGGCGCGATTTTCTTAAGTTTTTTTGCCGCCCTTTTTGGTGGAACTAATACTCAAATTTCTGGGCCAACTGCCCCCATGACTGCCCTAAGTATGGTTGTAATTGCTTCGCTTATCGCCTCAAACGACGGTGATGTTGGGAAGGCTCTTCCCATTATTCTCGCCGTTTTTATGCTCTCTGGTTTTATGCAGGTCGTACTTGGCTTGATGAAACTCGGAAAATATATCAGATACATTCCATATCCTGTAGTTTCTGGATTTATGACCGCAATAGGGTTGATTATTATCTCCACTCAGACCTTACCCGTTTTGGGTTACTACCCAAAAGAAGACATCAATTTGGTCACTTCTTTCAAACCAGAAGCAGAGGCTGAGATTTTGAGTAAAATTCTTCAAGAAGAGGCAAGTGAAGGCCTGTTAGTTCTTGAGGACTTCTCTGAAACGGTAGAAAGAGGAAGCGAAATAACAGAGGCTGTCATTTTACAAGAAGCTGAAGTGCTAGCAGCTAAACATGCATCTGGAGTTGTCGGTGCTCTCAAGGTAATACCAACTGCATTGGGGCAAATCAACTGGATAGAGTTACTCCTAGCATTAGGAACCATGCTTATTATATATGGTTTTAAGCGGATTACCTCCGTAATACCTAGCACATTAGTTGCATTAGTCGTCATGACGACCATTGCCATATTTTTTGTTCCCACTTATCGACCAATTACTGCAATTCCCAGTGGTTTTCCAACCCCTCAGTGGAGTGTTTTTTCTGAGATAAGTTTTTTAGAACTATCACCCTATGTCTTTACCTCTCTTACTTTAGCATTATTGGGAGCAATTGATTCCTTATTGACAAGTGTTGTTGCCGACAACATGACCAAAACAAGGCATTTACCCAATAAAGAATTAATTGGTCAAGGAATAGGAAACACCATTTCGGCATTGTTTGGTGGACTGCCTGGCGCAGGGGCGACTATTCGAACAGTTGTCAATATCAATTCTGGAGGGGTAACAAGAGTATCGGGAATGATCTCCAGCTTGGTTTTGTTAATGATACTGTTAATTTTTAGTTCAGTTGCTTCTACCATTCCTGCTGCAGTTTTGGCTGGAATTTTGATTACTGTCGGAATCAGCGTTATGGATTATAGAGGATTGAAAGCCATTCCTGACTTGCCAAAAGACATAAAATTCTTAAAGTTGGGAATTAGCTCTGAGGTAATTATTTTACTCGTAGTAATGCTATTGGCAACCTTCTGGAATCTAGTATATGCAGTGGGAATTGGCCTCGTAATAGCCTCTCTGATGTTCATGAAAAAAATTGGTGATGCTACCGCTAGTCACTCCAAATTAAGCGCTGTTTCGAAAGAAAAACTCTCAGATGACACTAAATTGGTTGATCTCGATGGAGATGGTTCACCTGATATTGCTATCAAGCAAGTCATGGGACCACTGTTTTTTGGTTCAGCTGATGGCTTTCAAAAGTTGGCTAAAAAAATTCCTGATGCAGCAAAAATTATTATTTTTAGATTTGATACGATGAACTATATAGATCAATCTGGATTATATGCTTTGGAGGAAATACTTGTGGATTTAAGTAGCCATGATAAAGAGATATACTTTGTAAACCTTCAAAAGCAGCCAAAATATATGATGCAGCGTGTCAATCTAGTACCAAAATTGGTTCCTGAGGAGCATATTTTTGAGAGAATTAATCAGTGTTTCAGTTTAATTAAAGAAAAGTCATAATCAATAATAAAAGAAATAATAATGGAAATTAAATCTAACATACTCGATCAGGAAACTCAAGCCAATTTGAGTCCAGACCAAGTACTCGATCGTTTAAAAGATGGAAACAGTCGTTATGTCAACAACCAATTGTCAGCATTCGCCATTGACAGCCTAAGAGCTGATAGCGAGAAGGGACAATACCCCCAAGCAATTGTACTTTCTTGCATCGATTCACGGGTGGTGGTTGAGCAAGTTTTTGACCAAGCATTGGGAGATATTTTCGTGGCTCGAGTTGCCGGTAACTTTGTTAACACAGATATTGTTGCCAGCATGGAATATGCTTGTAAGGTAGCGGGAAGTAAGGTTATTGTTGTACTAGGACATGAAGGATGTGGAGCTGTTAAAGCTGCTTGTGATAATGTGGAATTGGGAAATATCACTTCCCTGTTAAGCAATATCCAGCCTGCGGTTTCAGTAGTTAAGGAAACGGCTTCTGAACCTCATGATAGTAGTAATACACCATTTGTTAATGCTGCAATCAAGGAAAATGTTTCTCAGACTATTACTGAAATACGTTCTATGAGCCCGATATTAAAATCACTTGAAGATCAAGGAATGATCAGTATCAAAGGCGGGGTATATCAACTTAAAAGCGGTCAAGTTGATTGGCTATAAACAAAGCTAAAAAGGGTTGGAATTTCCAACCCTTTTTTTGTAGCTCCGACAGGAATCGAACCTGTATCTAAAGTTTAGGAAACTTTTGTTCTATCCGTTGAACTACGGAGCCTAATACTTGGTAAAAATACTTGAATTAAAAATTTAAATGGATCAAAAAGTTTAAATTTCAATTGGGACAGCCTCCTAAATTAGACTTATAAAATTTGCTTTGATAAGTGTTTAATAAGCAGAAATTGTTTCAGATTTTATGCCCCATTTTTCTATGATTCAATTAAAATAACATTGTCACTTGCCAAATAATTGCCATTTTAAAGTTGCCGAACTTTAAATAAATAATGAATTTAAAACCTAAGATCAAACTAATTATCAAGGGTTTTTTTTCTCAACCCTATCTTTGTGTTCCTTATCCGGTTTTTTACAAAACGAAAAAGAAGGTATTCCTTCATTGGAAGGTAAAAACGTTCTCAATGTTTATGGCGGCTGGGAAGGACACCAAGCTGCTGAAAGTGTCGTCTTTATGGTCCACAAGTAGAGGGCAGAAGGAGCAAACTTCAAGATCTTTGACACCCTCTCTGTTTATACCGACAAGAAAATTATGACAGAGACAGATTTGATTATTCAAAATTGAACCGATGGAAATTTTACCGAAGAACAATTTGAAGGGTTAAAAATTATTTTTCCAAAGTAAGAAATTATGTTTAGGAAAAATAAAATGCTCAGTCTAATATAATGGATGGTTTTTTGGGATAAAAAGTCTAGGCGGAAAGTTTATACTTTTCACACCAACTTACCTCAAATCAGTGAAAGAATTTAGTTTTAAAACATTTTACTATTTCTTAAATCTAAATTAAATTTTTTTATTCACTAATATAAGTGTAAATTCCTTAACTAAAAACTAACAATTATGAAA
>CENP01238682.1_pt1 | contig 11616 bp, 7 predicted proteins | sample 361281 | NCBI WGS metagenome assembly CENP01 (sample SAMEA2591122, study PRJEB7988) | marine metagenome | biome: marine biome (ENVO:00000447); feature: deep chlorophyll maximum layer (ENVO:xxxxxxxx); material: saline water (ENVO:00002010), including plankton (ENVO:xxxxxxxx) | depth 70 m
ACTGCTCTACAAAGAGAAAGACAAAAATATAAGGTCCGAACTTTTTATTTATTAGGCTTTATTGGATGTATCTCGATCTTTGTATATTTTTTTTTACTACTTTCAAATGGCACGAAAATAATTATTTTACCTGAAGAGGCAAGTAAAAATGCAAAGGTAAAATCTGAGAGTTTTTTCGACCTAAGTTTTAATAATTTTATTTATTCTTTTAGTTCAAAACCTGTTTTTTCTGTATCATCAAAAGGGTATAAAAAAATCCAAGAAACCATTACACATGAAAACAAAGGTAAATTTCATGAGGTTTTAATGACCGAACTCCCGGGAATTTTAAATGTGAACATTAATAATAAAAATGAAAATACCCAATGGTTTTTGGATGAGAAATTTATTTTTCAAGGGGAAAAGTTAGAAATAAGCTTGCCCGCCGGACAATACAATTTAGCAGTTAATAACCCTTTTTTTGAGAAAAAAAATACGAATGTCATTATTGAAAAAGGGGAACCTAACAACCTGGATTTAGAACTAAATAATATTAACAGTTTTATAAAAATTGATTCAGAGCCAACTAATGCAACTGTATTTATTAACAAAAAAAAAATTGGACAAACCCCAATGATTTTTAAAGATCAAGGTGGTAAGTACATGATTGAAGTTAAAAAAGAGAATTACGAAAAAATTAATGAGACAATAATTATTACAAATCAAAATAAAGTAAATCAAAGAAACTATATCTTGGAGCTCATCGAGGCTAAATTAAAAGTCACTACAAAACCAAAAGGAGGAAATTTAAATATCAATGGTTTGGTTTATCAAACAGATAAATTTATCAATCTTAAATCTAATAAGGAATATATTGTTTCATATGAAAAAGCTGGTTTTAAAAAAAAATCGCTTAATTTAAATTTAAAGCCTAATGAAGAAAGAACTGAGACTATTAATTTGGAAGAAGAATATGGTATTGTTGAAATTATTTCTAAACCAAAAGCAGAAATTTGGATTAATGAAAAATTATCAGGCCAAACTCCTAAACTGGTTGAGTTAAGAACTATTCAACAGACCATTGAAGTTAGAAAAAAAAACTTCAGGTCTGTGACTAACAAAATTTTACCAAAAGCAGATAAAAAGAAGGTTTTAAATATTAGTCTTATTGATGAAAAGACGGCAAGATTGCAAGAGGCAAAATCCTCTTACAATAATTCTATTAATATTGAAATGAAATTATTTAACCCAAAAGGCGACATGTTGCAATTAGGTGCTAAACGTCATGAAAAAGGTCAAAGAGCTAATGAAATTTTACGAAAAGTTAATCTAACCAAACCTTTTTATGTCTCTTTACATGAAGTATCAAATGAAAATTTTACCAATTTTAAAAAAAAGCAATTATCTGGAAATGGAAGTTTTCCTATAAGCAACATCTCTTGGATCGAAGCTGCAGCTTTCTGCAATTGGTTAAGTAAAAAAGAAAAACTTGAAGAATTTTATGTCATTAAAGGTGGCAAATTAATTGATTTTAAAGGAAATTCCAATGGATATAGATTACTAACTGAGGCTGAATGGGAGTGGTTGTCAAGAAAAGCAAATAAGAAAAAAGCCAGTAAATTTAGTTGGGGTGATAGCTTTATAATTCCAGACAATTATCTTAATATTGCCGATGAAAGTGCTCAAAGCAATCAAAGGAACTTTGTAAAAGATTATGATGATGGTTATGAAAATCTTGCAGAAATTGGGAGTTTCAATAAGGAAAAATCTGGGCTATATGATTTATCAGGTAATCTTAGTGAATGGGTTCATGATTATTATACAGTTACTTTCTCCGACAAAATAGAAAAAGATCCATTAGGTAAAAAAAAGGGATCTAGTCATGTAATCAAAGGTGCAAATTGGAGTTCTGGTACATTAACAAAAATTAGGCCTAGTTATAGAGAAAATGGTATAAAGGGAAATGAGACAACTGGTTTTAGAATAGCAAGATATTTATGAACTTTAAAAAAAAAATAATAATTTTTGTCATATTAATTTTTACATGTCTTATATGTTATAATATTATTGAGGCTGGAGGCCTGAGTATTTCGTTAAATACTCCAATTTCTTTTCCAGTTGATATTTAATGAATAATATACTCAAGAACTCTCTATTTTTAATTTTTACAGTCATTATTGTGCATTTTATTTTTTCAGGTTTTATAAGACCTGAAGCGAATTTGATAATTGAAACAGCTAAGAACACACAAACATCAGTACCTAGAAATTTCTATATTATTGTAAAAGACCTTGAACAGGAAATTTGTTTCATATTGTTAATTTGGGGAGTTTTTTTAATACTTCAAAAATGTCTTAAAATTATCAATTCAAACTATCTTTTTAATATTGACCTTATTGAAAGACAAATTGAAACTAAAAAAACGGCAGAAGAAGTCATTAGCAAATTAAATAATCAGCTTGATAAAAATCTTCAAGAAACCCCTCTTATCGAATCTATAAATCTTGCATTACTTAGATACTCTCAAACAAAAAATGTTCAAAATGTTTCAGATTCTATTAAAAGTAGTATTGAAATGCTCTCAACAAAACAAGATAGTGATAACGCAATGATTAGATATTTGATATGGGCTATACCTTCTGTTGGTTTTATTGGAACTGTCAGAGGCATTGGATTAGCATTGTCAAATGCTGATAAGGCAATTGCGGGTAATATTTCATTAATGACTGAAAATTTAGGAATAGCTTTTAATTCAACTTTTGTTGCATTAATCATTAGTCTAATTTTAATGCTTTTTTTCCATCAACTACAAAAGCTACAAGATGAAAATTTAGTTGATATTCAAGAATATTGTGAAAAATATCTTTATTCTAAGTTCGTATAAATTATGAAAAAGAAAGAACGTAACAATGATTTTAGCTTATCATTTTTAGACATTATGGCATGCGGTTTAGGCGGAGTAATAATAATTTTTTTATTACTAGATAATAAACCTAATTCTATAATTACTGAATCAAAAACAAATAATGAAATACTAATTGAGGAGATTGAGAGCCTTTCTAATTCGAATCTAGAACTAAGCACTGCTAATCAGCAATTAGAATTAAATATAGAAAATGAAAAAAACAAATTATCAACTATTGATAAACAAAACGAAACTCTAGAAAAAAAGATCAAAGACATTGATAAAACTTCCGAAGAAATCAATAAAGAAGTTTCTCAATTGAAAGAAAAAATATCTAAGATGCCTCAGGAAATTATTGAAGATCCTATTTCAAATGATGAATTGTTTGAAGAAAATTATATTGAGGGTCTTAGAATAGTAGGGAAAAAAATTTGTATATTACTTGATTCTAGTTCATCAATGACAGATGAAAAATTATTAGAAATTATCAAAAGGAAGAATTTATCTGACGAAGAAAAAAAAAAAGGTCCAAAGTGGAAGAGAAGTTTAGATATTGTAAAGTGGGTTTTAGCTAGAGCACCAAAAGAGAGTAATATTGCTGTAATAAGGTTCAGTGAAACAGCAAAATATATTGCCAAAGAATCCTTCCAAACCAAAAATAAGAATGATTTAAAAACAATTTTTTTAGGTTTAAATAATATAATCCCCAACGGGCCAACTAATTTGTTATCTGCTTTAATACAAGCGGCAAAATTTAAGCCAACCAATATTTATCTAATTACAGATGGATTACCAACTTTTGGTGGAGAAAGATTTAAAAGTTTAAATCCATTTAATAAATGTGATTCTATTATTGGTTCCTCAAATAAAATATCTGGTGAATGTAGAGTAAAATTATTTAATCAAAGTATAAAATATGTAAGTAATAATGGAGCAAAAATAGATATAATTCTCCTACCCGTGGAAGGTGATCCCCAAGCCTCTCCTGAGATGTGGAAATGGGCCTCTGACACAGGTGGTATATTAATCAGCCCAGCAAAAAATTGGCCATAATGAAAAAAAAAAGGAATTTAGAAAATACACTTTTTTCATTCTTAGATGTTATATCATGTGGGTTTGGGGCTATTGTCATGTTGGTGTTAATTTACAAATTTAATCCCAGTGAAAATATTGAAAATTATGACGAAGATAATGAAAAATACATTATTAAAATAAACGAATTACAATCAATTAACGATAAATTAAAAATAACTAAAGAGCAATTAACAAATAAACTTTTAGAAATTAATAAAAAATTTTTAGAAATTAATAATTCTATACAAAATAAACAAAATTCACTCACGTCTGTTGAAAAAAAGAAAAAAGATCTTAAAGATTCTGCTGAAGCATTAAAACTTGTTGAGAATAATCTCAAATCCTTTTCACTAAAAAAGAAGAAAGAAATTGTAAGGGATATTGAGGTTGGTGGAATTCCTGTTGATAGTGACTATATCATTTTTATAGTTGATACATCTGGAAGCATGTTGACTATTTGGGATAAAGTTTCAAAGAAAATTGAGAATATTTTAAATATTCATCCAAATGTCAAGGGCTTTCAAATATTGAATGATATGGGAGTTCCTCTCATTTCTGGTTATAAAAACAAATGGATACCAGATACACCAACTTGGCGTAAAAATTCATTAAAGTTATTCAAAATGTGGGTTATTGCCTCAAATAGTAGTCCTTTAGAAGGCATTGAATGGGCACTTATTAAATATTCAGATCCTAAAAAATCTGTAGCAATTTATGTCATGGGTGATGATTACACAGGAGGAGATTATGATATAGCAATTAATAAAATAACGAATTTAAATAAAAAAAAAAAATTTAAAACAAGAATTCATGCTATTGGTTTTCTTGCTCAAGATACAACAGATAGATTTTCAATTATTATGCGTGAAATAACGAAACAAAACAATGGAACCTTTATCGCTTTGCCAAGATAATTTTTTATATCTTTTCTGTGCAAATAATTTTCAATTGAACGGGCTCATTTCCTGTCAAATTGATATCTAAAAAAATATCTCTGAAACCTTTTTTTTTTCCTATAAAATAGTATTCTCCGGGAGGAAGTTGAATAATTTTTTCTTCAACTTTCCCAACTTTACCAATACCTCTAATTTCTATATAGGTTTCATTGTCTGAAACAATTTTTACATTTATCTTTATTTCAGATTTTTTAATAACATCAGAGACCTCAAGATAATTTTTTAAAAGTGATGGACTAATATCTAAGTATTTTTCCGAACTTTTAAGATCACTAAGAACCACGTTCTTAAATTTTTGATTCGTAAACCTATGTAAGTTTTTCGAATGACTTTTTAAACTTTTTTTTAAAGATAAAATTTCTTCTGTCATTTCAATTTTTTCTCTAATAAAAGCATCATTATTTTCTATGTTTTCAATCTTCTTGAGATTGAGTAATGAGGTTTCCCAATCATCATTACTGGACGCAATATTAAAATTAAAAAGTAAATCTTTTTTTATTTTTTCTTCTTTAAGTTTATCTAATTTGTCTTCAAATAAATTTATCTCAGGTCTATTTGGTAAAATTTTCTTTGCTTTTATTAAGAAGTTTTCTGCATCTTTAATATTTCCATCTTTAAAAAACTTTTCTGCTTTATTAATTTTCTTTGCAAATTCTGTTTCAGCTATTGTGAGACTTAAATTTTTTATTTCATCATCTAATTTAGGGTTCTTTTCTATTTGACTGAGCTTTTGCATTAAAAGTAATTCTTTTTTTTTATTATTCTCGTTTCTGGCAGTTTCTAAATTTTCAAGGATTTGAATTTTTTCTGGAAGCACTTTTATCTTGGTTCTTAACTTTTTTGCTTCTTGAACATTAGGTTTTAATTTGAGGGCATTCTTAATGTTTTCATCTGCTTTTAAATAAGATAAATCCTTGTAAAATGATTTTGCGTTTGAAAAAAAATTATTAAAATCTTCCTCAAGTTTCTTGTTGGTTTTTTTAATTTCAAGTTCAGTCTTATCAATTTTTTTTATGGCATCAATAAAGTTTCCTTTATTTTTAATTACAGTAATCTCTTTTCTCATATTCTCAATCTTTTCAATATTTCGTTGAAAATAATTAAAATTCCAAACAAATAATGAATCATAAAAAAATTTTTCAAGTTCAATTTTCTTGTTTAGAAAAACTTCTTTTGCATTTTTTAAATTAATATTCTCAGTTTTATTGGATAAACTTTCCAAGTTATCTTTAATTTTATTTCTTTTATTTGTGGTAATATTACTCTCAAAATTTTGACAATTAAATTCTGTAAAATCATTGTTGATTGTTGACGTTATTTTCTTATTTTTAAAATCAATAATTTCAATTTTATCATTATCCTCAGTTACATAAGTAAGATTTAAATCATCAGAAGAAGTAAATTGCTTGCAGTTTTCTTGGTTGGAAGAATTTATCATGCAAATATTATTTTTGAATTTTGTATATTTGGTTAGTTTATTCGCTCCATCTATACATTCCATTGTTAACTCATAATTATTTGCTTTAGAAAAAATTTTATTACTAATTAAAGAAATAAGTATAAAAAAAATTATTTTGTGGAATTTCATCTATTGGCAACAAAAAAAATTGAATTATCAATTAGATAGTAGCTGGGATTTCGCCCTCAGGAGTTTTTTCTTTTTCATATATTTTTTTTAAAAATAATCTCCACTGCGAAAATTGTTCTTTAGCTGTTCCAGTTAACTCTACAGTATCATTACTCAATTCTATTACTTTAGATGACATCTCTACATCTAATGATTGTCCAAGTTCGTTGATTGCATCTCTGTGGACTTTAGCTTCTGCACTTTTCTTAAAACTATCTTGTAAAAGTGATGTTCCAGCCATACCACCACCTACAGCACCTAATGTGCCAAGGGCTTGACCACCAGCGTCACCTGAATTTGCTCCAGCTACTGCAGCTAGAACTGCAGCACCAAGCAACAAAATTCCTCCAATTGCTTTACCTACAGCTTCTCCTTTGGCTTTGCTTTCAGCTTGTTTTTCCTGAAATGTCTGTTGCTGCCATGTTAAATAACTTGAATCTATGTTTTCGTCAAAATTCATATAAAAAACTTGAAGTTCGTCAATAAATAATTGATCGCGAACTCTTAAATTTGATAATCTAAGATATTTTGGATCAGAACTATCAAGTTTTGTTTTAATGATGTACTTTCCATCTTCATTTTTATCAATATTTTCCGAAAAAGATTCTTCAGAGAGATTCATACCGAATCTTAAATCACTAATGTATTTTAAATCATCAAGGTTTTTGGTAGAAACAAATTGAAGCTTTTCTTCGATTTTTTTGGCAATTTTCTGAAAAACCGGGTCATAAGAATCTTCGTTATAACCCCCTTTAGTGTAGAAATCTTCTGGCACTTGGTGTTCAAAATCGTCATCAATCCACAAGTTACCTGAAATATCTGCCACTTTAATGTCTAATTCAACTTCTTCACTATTTGATTCCATAATTTTTCCTGAAATATATAAATCACTTGTCGCGTTCAAGTCAGGAACAACTCTGACAGCCCCAAATTTATCTAACTTTTCAATATGTAGTTTAAGTTTATATGCGAATCTGATTGATTCAGCTTTTCTTAATTCTTTCCAAACATCTTCGTTATTGGATTTAGGAATATTTGAATCAAATACAGCTATTGCAACATCTAGTCTTGGTCTAGAATCATCAGCAAAATCTTGAACTTTTTCTTCCTCAAGAATTTGATTTGAAGTTTTTGGACCAAAGTCCATTAACGACTGTGTTGTTTTACAACTAGATATAAAAAAAGCTATTAATATAAACAAAGAAGTAAGTCTCATAACTATAATTTCCCAATTAAATTAAATCATAAATTTCATAAAAACTCAATCTTCAAGCGGTAAGTTTTTATACTTTCTATACTCGTTCCAAATTTTTTTTTGCTTTTCGGGGTCTCTTTCTTTAAGTGCAGCGTTCTTTATTTGTTGAGCTAAAACATCATCATTGTCATCAAAGGGAATATCTTCAGGAATTTTTCCATTTGACCCTGAGTTATTTTTATTTATAGAACCTGCGAGTTCATTTTCAGTGTCTTGATTTTGTTCATCGTATGACTCAGTTGATTCTTGATCTGCTCTAAATTTATTGCCTCTTAATTCTTGTGATCCATCCGATGCATTTTCTATACTATTGTCAGCATTATTTTGCCTTGCTGATGTTTTTGCTTTTATACACTCTTCAAATCTATCCAAGGACTCGAGTAAAGCATCATCCATCGCCTGAATCTGCTCTCTGTCTGTTAAATATTCATTTTCTGTATAGTTTACATCAAAATTATCGCACTCATCATTAATAGTTTCAGAATAAGGAGCTTTTCCAACAACAAAAAAAACAATAAGAAGTAAATGACTTAAAAAAAATTTGTACAACATAAATTAAACTTTTTTTCAAATTATTTTAGCGCTAACCACTTTTAATTTTAATCTTTAATTCTCAGTTGGAAAAGAAAAATTTTTATCTCTTATAATCGATAGGAGAACAATTTGTAATCTGTATAAGGGAAAATTCTCTAATTAAACCTCTCCTATTACCAAAGTAATCAGGTGATGAAAATTTTGAGGACCTTGGCTGTTCATAAATAAAGTATATCAAATGTGTCATTAATAGTTTTATCAAGGGCCCTAGTCTCATTTGATAATAAAGACACTAATGCACTTAATGCTGAAAAAAAGTGTGATAGTAAAATTTATCTGCATTTAGATCAATGAGTTACACACTAACACAACTGATTCAAAATCCGTTGAACTTCGGTTCATGTCCGTTCGAGTCGGACTAGGAATACCATAAAGTTCTTTATTTATCCATTTCTCAATAAATAGTATGTATTAAAATTTAAGTACTTTCTGTTTGAAATTAATAAAGTTGTTACAAATACCAACATAAATAGAATTAAAATAATCAAAGTAACTGAAATGGGAAAATACCAATCGATACTAAAAAAATTTGTTATAAAAAAGTAGGAAAATACAATTGAAAATATTAACGAAGAAATAACTATAGGTATAAATAATATGAGAGTTTCAAATATTATCAGTTTATAAATATTTAATTTCTCAAAACCCAGAATTCTTAAAACAAGATTTTGATAAACTTTAAGATTTCCGATTACACTTATAGCATTTGATATCACAATGAGTCCAATTAGAATTACCACTAGTGATATCAAAATACTCACAATAAATATGCCATTTAAAAAATTTTTTGTTTTGTTTATATACTCAGATAACTTTATGTAGGTTATATTTGGTAATTTTCTTAATATATTACTTAAGTTTACCAATTCCTCATTTTCAAATTTTATAGTAGACATAAATTCATGAGGAATTTTTGATGCATATTTAGGATTAAATAAAATTGCAAAATTAATGTTTAAGTCCCTATAATCTACTTTTCTAAAATTTGTAATGATTCCTGTAACTGAATTACCAAAAATATTAAATGTCATCGAATCACCAATTTTTAATTTTAGATCATTAGCGACTTTGTAATCTAAAGAAAGTTGTAATTTATTTATTTCATCTTTATCCCACCATTTACCTTTAATAACTGGATTATTGAATGGAGGGTTTTTTGACCAAGATATTCTTCTCTCACCGTTAATAAACCAAAAACTTTTATTTTTTTCATCTATTAATTCTCTTGGATTTCTATTATTTATAGTTTCTATTCTTGCAGATATCATAGGTACAACTATTTGTTTTGCTTTAAAATCAATTTCATAAATTTGCTCCTTAAATAATTTCAATTGATTTTCCTGTATTCCTAAAAAAAAATAATGTGGGGCATTCTTTGGTATCGAAGTATTAAGTTCTTTATTGATATTAGAAGACAACATTCCAAGAAAGAATAATGTGGTCATTCCCAATCCCATGGTTACTATCATAATAGTATTTAGACTACGATAAGCTTTCAGATTTTTAATCCCCATGTTAAGAAGTAAATTTTTTATGTTTTTCATTTTACCCAAAATCAAAATGTAGAATTTAGATAAAAAATAATAGAAAAAACTAATAATTATAAAAAAGAAAAAAAATACTGCTGTTTGTTGAGGTTTTACATTTAAAATACAAAAAAAGAAAACGAAAATTATCAGCAAAACACTAATTTCTATAAATGATTTTCTAGTATAATTTAAATTTAATTGAGTGCTGCTATTTCTAAATAGATTTGTAACTTTAATTTGATCGATACTATCTACCACAGGTTTGGCAAATATAAAAAAGACTATAATACTAAAGAATTGAATAATTAAGTATTCAGTAATTTTAAATTTTACCTTTAACTCAATATTTAGAAAGTTTAAAAAACTATGATCTAGAAAAAAAATTATTAACAAACCTAAAGTATAAGCTATTAGAGAACAGAAAATCAAAATCACAATAGTTTGTGTGTAGTATATGGTTTTAATATTATTGGAACTTAATCCCAAAGATTTATAAATAGCAATATTAAACTGATTATTACTAAGAAATGAATAAAGTGAGTTTTTTAAACCAACTCCTGAAATTAGGATAGCTGACGCTGCAATAATGGTGAGAAAATAAATAAAATTCTCAATAGTTCTTTTTAGATTCTGACTAACGTCTTCTGGAGTCTTAATTATAATTTTCTTATTTTCATTAATTTTTTTTGATAATTTTGAATTATTTTCCTTTTTTATCATTTTATATTTAAAATTTATAAAAGTTCCAAGATTATTGACTTTTAAATTCTTAAAGCCTGATTTGTTAATTAAAGCTTGATCTCCAAAAAGAAAAAAACCTCCAATATCCGGTAAACTTTCAATTACACCTATAACCTCAAATGAAACATTTTGTATTCTTATTTTCTCACCGATTTTTAAATTAAGATTATTTTTGGTTGTTTTATCAACCAAAATAGCATTGGATGTTGTTTTAAGTAATCTAAGTGAATTTGCAGGTTCAACTTTTACATTTCCAAGAAGTGGATAAAAATTATCTATTACTTTTATTCTTGTTGTTTTGCTTTCCTCATTTATAGTTCTTATAATAGACGTAAACTCAATAACCTCCGTCATTAAGAATTTATCTTTTAATTCGTCTATAAATTCATCATTTAAATCTGTGTTTTTTGTAGATAGCTCTAAATCACCTCCAAGAAAAACTCTTGCATTATCTTTAATTTCATTTTCAATACTATTTTTTAAAATTGTTACTGAAGAGAAAATTAGCAAACTGATAAATATTGTAAAAAATACTTTTGAGATTTTTTCTTTATTCTTATAAAATTCTTTTATTAAAAATTGAAAATTTTTAGGAAAATACATAATTAATTTCTTATTTCACCATCTAATAAATTTATAATCCTATCGCACTTTTTTGCTAAATTAATATTATGAGTTACTAAAAATAAACTGATTTTTTTTTTTTTGGAGTAATTTATTAGTAAATTTGAAACTAGTTCTGTATTTTTTCTATCTAGATTACCAGTAGGTTCATCTGCTAGAATAACTTCTGGGTTAAACGAAATTGCCCTAGCGATTGCGACTCTTTGTTGCTCTCCACCTGATAACTCAGAAGGTAAATTATTTTTTCGTTTCTCTAAACCAATGTCAGAGAGAATCAAATTAGCTTTTTCTTTTTCATTTTTAATTTTATTTATTTGCATAGGAAACATGAC
>CENP01049623.1_pt1 | contig 11575 bp, 18 predicted proteins | sample 361281 | NCBI WGS metagenome assembly CENP01 (sample SAMEA2591122, study PRJEB7988) | marine metagenome | biome: marine biome (ENVO:00000447); feature: deep chlorophyll maximum layer (ENVO:xxxxxxxx); material: saline water (ENVO:00002010), including plankton (ENVO:xxxxxxxx) | depth 70 m
TCTGATATAATAAATGAAGCTAAGATCGAAACAGAAGCGCTTCGAGATAGTTATAAAGACTTAATGAAAGGATATTCTAAGATGGAAAAATATTATAGGAAAATGATCAATGAATCCGTTTGATTTTATAAATGCAATTAACTTTACTAAAAAAGATCTAATTGTAGATGATATAACAGAAAAAGAGTATCAACCATTCTTAATTAACAGAACTTTATCACATTTTAAAGAAACAGTCTTATATGCTAACGAAATGAATGTAAACCACCATCTGGATAACCGTCTTCAGAATGATTTTTTTATAAATATAATTACAAAGAAAAAAAGATTCTCTAAATGGGTTAAACCATCAGAGATAGAAGATTTGGATTGCATAAAGAAATATTATGGTTATAGTAATGAAAAAGCAAAATCAGTATTATCCCTACTTTCAGGCGACCAGATAGAACAAATAAAAAATAGGATGACTAAAGGTGGAAGAACAAAATAATGAAATAAAAGCATGGACGCCTAACGATATGTTAGAAGTTACATTAAGCGAACCAGATGATTTTCTTAAGATTAGAGAAACACTTACTCGTATCGGAGTCGCATCACGTAAAGACAATAAACTATTTCAATCTTGCCATATATTACATAAACAAGGCAGATATTTTATAGTGCATTTTAAAGAACTATTCTTATTAGATGGGAAACCTTCTAATCTAATAGAAAATGATATACAGCGTAGGAATACAATTACTACTTTGTTATCAGATTGGGGGTTAGTAACCATGGTGAAACCTGCCCAAGCTAAGGACGTAGCTCCATTGAGACAAATAAAGGTAATACCTTTTAAAGAAAAAACTCAATGGGAATTATGTCCAAAATATAATATAGGTAATACTCAATCTAAAGAGTAAACTTGTATAAATATAATGGAAGAATGCGGCATTGTGCCGGTTCTATATAACCTTGCTATTATAGGAGGAAATTAAAATGGTAAGAAATACTTTGAACGTACCACGTTCTTTATTCGTAGGCTTTGAGCCTTTATTAGATGAACTGGAGAGGATTCACTCTTCAGGGCGATCAGGAAAAGATAACTATCCACCACACAATGTTGTGAAAATCGATGAGGAGAAATTCTTAATCGAAATGGCATTAGCTGGTTTTCGACAAGAAGACATATCAGTTGAAGTCAAAGATGGTATCTTAAAAGTAAAAGGTGAGATGCCAAAAGACGAACGTGAGTTCGCATATAAAGGTATATCGTCCCGCAAATTTGAGAAGAGCTTCCGCCTCTCAGAATTTGTCGTAATAGACGGTGCTGATCTAAATGATGGAATACTCGTAGTTTATGCTAGAGTAGAACTTCCAGAAGAGAAGCGTCCTAGGGAGATCAAAATAGGGTCTGCTGGGGCATCAACAAAGAAAGAATTCCTGAAAGGGTAATTCTCAATTAGCGACACTCAGTAGATAGTGTAAAAACTTTTTACTGGAGATAAATCATGACAAAGATTAAAGCTTATGTAGCTGAACATGAAATCGCTAAGACCTTTATAGATATTCTAGAACCAATAGCTGTTATAGCTGTTTGTCTAGGAACTGCACCCGCATTAATGTGGTTAAGCAGCTATTAAGGACTTACATAATCCGGGGAGAGTTCTCGAGCTCTCCCCACCTTTATTGAATTAGGGGGTTTACATTCCCGCAAAACTATGGTATAATATACCCTTATTATGAATTTTTATACGAATGTGTCTCGTTATGGTAATATGCTTCTTTATAGAGGTATAGAAAATGGTAAACGTGTCCAAAAGAAAATCAAATACAAACCAACTCTTTTCGTAGCTACCAACAAAGCAACACAATGGAAATCTCTCGATGGGAAACCTGTTGCTCCACTCCAATTCGAATCTATGCGAGATGCCAAAAACTGGATCCAAGAAAACCAGCATGTAGCTGGTAGACATATCTACGGCAATACTCGTTACCAATCTTGTTTGGTCAACGATCTTTTTCCTGGTGAAATAGAATTCGACCGATCTAAAATAAACGTAACCACTATCGATATAGAAGTTCAATCCGACGATGGTTTTCCAGAACCTGGCGAAGCAGCTAAAGTTATTACTGCTATATGTCTTAAAAATAATATAGACAATACCTATTACGTTTGGGGCTTAGGCGACTACGATGTTAGTAAATCGCTTATGAAAACCAACCGTGTCGTTTACAAAAAATGTAAAGACGAAAAAGAATTACTCATAGACTTTATTAACCACTGGGCTATACCATCAAACACACCCGATGTTATTACTGGTTGGAACTCTAAGTTCTTCGATATACCTTATCTTGTAAATCGTATCCGTAGAATATTTGGTCCAGAACTTGGCGAAGAAAATATTAAAAAGCTTTCTCCTTGGGGAATGGTAGAACGTAGAGAAGCTAGAATAGCTTACAAGTCTATGAACCGTGACGAAACATACGACTTCCAAGGCATATCCCAAATGGACTATATGGAAGTATTTAAGAAATTTGGTTACGCTTACGGACAACAAGAATCTTATTCTCTTAACAATATTGCACACGTAGTACTAGAAGAAGAAAAACTATCTTACGAAGAACACGGTTCTTTATTTAATTTATATAAAGCCGATCATCAAAAGTTTATTGATTATAATATTAAAGATGTAGAACTAGTAGATCGCTTAGAAGATAAAATGGGATTAATTACTTTAGCCATGACTATGGCTTACCGCGGTGGTGTAAACTATAACGACACATTTGGCACCACCGCGATCTGGGATTCTATAATCTATCGTGACCTATACCAAGATAACATTATAGTTCCATTCCCAGTAGATTCAGATAAAGGTAGTTATCCTGGTGGTCACGTAAAAGAACCACAAGTTGGCATGCACGATCATGTAGTTAGTTTCGATTTAAACTCTCTATATCCATCGATCATTATGCAGTTTAATATGTCACCAGAAACAATTAAAAACGAATATAGTCCAGAACTAGATGTAGAAACAGTTCTATCTAAACCAAATGTAACCGTACCAGAAAATACTGCAATCGCAGTTGGTGGTCAACATTTCGATATATCTAAACAAGGTGTACTTCCTAAGATCATCGAAGAAATGTACATCGAAAGGGTAGAAGTTAAAAAAGATATGCTTAGGTTTCAACAAGAACTACAAAGCGCAGAAGACAAACAAACTACATTCGAACTACAAAGAAAAATATCCTTAGCAGAAAACAAGCAAATGTCTATTAAGATTCTACTTAATAGTTTATATGGTGCACTTGGTAATAGATACTTTAGATTCTTCGACCAAAGAATTGCAGAAGCTATTACATTATCTGGCCAAGCTATTATCAGATGGGGTGAAAATGCAATTAACGAATACCTAAGAAATCTATTACAATCTAAAAAAGATTATGTTATTACTATCGATACAGATTCTTTATATGTTGGCTTAGGTGATTTAGTTAAAAAGTTTAATCCTAAAAATAGTGTAGACTTTTTAGATACTGTTTCGAAAGATAAACTAGAACCTGTATTCGTAAAAGCTTACCAAGAATTCTTCGATAAGTTTGGTGGAATAGAAAACAAAATGGTTATGTCCAGAGAGGTTATAGCAGATCGTGGTATTTACTTAGCTAAGAAAAGATATATCCTAAACGTAATAGACAACGAAGGTGTTAGATACAAAGTTCCTAAAATTAAAACAATTGGTGTAGAAGCTAATAAAAGTTCCACACCAGAAGTTTGCAGAGAAGCACTAAAAGAAATATTTAAAGTTATTATATCTAAAGATCAAGCAGATGTTCAGCAAGCAATAAAACAATTTAAAGATCATTTCTGCTCTTTGGATCCGTATCAGATTGCATTCCCACGTGGTGCACAAAACATAACTGGCTATGCAGATACAAGTACTATATACAAAAAAGGTACACCAATCCATGTACGTGGTGCTTTACTTTATAACAAGATTAGAAAAGAAAAAGGTTTAACAAAATATCCAAACCTAAGAAATGGCGATAAGCTAAAATTTATTTACTTAAAGCAACCAAATCCAATCAAAGAAAATGTTATTGCTTTCCCAGATTATTTGCCAGAAGAATTTGGATTAGATGAATATATTGACAAAGAACTACAATTCGAAAAAACATTCTTAGATGCTATCGAAGCTATTTTACAACCCATTGGCTGGACATCTAGTCCACAAATGACATTAGACTTATTTTTTGCATAATGACTATTACTTTTAACAGAACTATCTTCGTAGGAACAGAGCCGGGAAATAATCCGCCAAACAAATCTCAAACTATAAAGAGGATAACTAAATGGTCACTAGAAGCTGGTGTACAAAACTGGACATGGACAAACTTATCTGATCCAGAACACATGATAAAAATAAAAGGTTATAAAGTAATTGCAATGGGAAATGTCGTGGCTAAATACTTTGAAAAGAACAACGTGGAACATTTAAAAGTTCCTCACCCTAGTGGATTAAACCGTATGTGGAATGATCCAAAATTAGAACCAGAAGTGATTGAACAAATTAGGGGGTTTACATCACAATGAAACTATGGTATAATATACCACATTGGAGAAAAATATGACAAAAAATATACAATTATTAAGGTTAAGCTCTGGCGAAGAACTTATTGCTGATGTTGATTTAAATGGTATTGATACAGATACTGTTATAGTTAAAGATGCAATAGTTTTAATACCAGCTGGAGAAGGCAAGATCGGATTTATGCCGTTTATGCCTTACACGAAAGCCAAAGATGGAGTTGAGATTGACATGAAATGGATTATGTTTATGGTTGACCCAATTGAAGAAATGGTAGAACAACATAGAAATGCTACAAGTCAAATAGCAATACCAGAGAAAAAGATTATATCATGAGTAAAGACTGGGTAAAAGATATTAACAAAATGCAATCCAAATATGGTGTACATGATTGGATGAAAAAAGCTACTGATGAACAGAAAAACGAATATTTAAAATTTAGGGCTAAGTTCTTAGAAGAAGAATTAACAGAATTAAACAATGCTATATATTATGTAGACAATGAAGAAGTTGTAGATGCACTTATAGATTTATGTGTTGTTGCTATTGGAACATTGGATGCTTTTAAAATTGATAGCCACAAAGCTTGGAAAGAGGTCTTAAAAGCAAATATGAAAAAAGAAGTTGGTGTAAAAGAAGGTAGGCCTAATCCATTAGGATTACCAGATCTTAAAAAACCAAAAGATTGGGAACCACCATCACATGAAGGAAACTATGGTATCTTGCACGATTTTTAATAACATTTATGATAACCAAACTGACAAAAGGATGGATTATGAATCATTCGAACAATTCGAAACAATCCTCTACAGGCTCGCAGAGTCTGATAAGTACCCTACAAAATCTGAAGCTCCTCTTATCAGTCCTGCTACGTATTTGCCTGATAGTACTCGTGCTAACGATAACGTGGTTAGCTGGGGCGGCTTTGGTATTCTTGATGTGGATGACTTTACAGGTAATATAAAAGAAATAGAAAAACAATATGAAAGATTTAAATATGTATGCTACTCTACTGCTTCTAGTACTAGGGACAATCCTCGCTTTAGGCTGGTATTTCCTCTAGACCGATTTGTAGAAAAAGACGAAATAAAACATTTTTGGTTTGCTTTAAATAAAGAGATTGGTGGTATAGCAGATGCACAAACAAAAGATTTAAGTCGAATGTATTATATCCCAGCTAAATATAAAAAAGCTCATAACTTTATTTTTAGTCACGATGGTGATATTATGGAAGTTAATAGTTTATTAGAAGCTAATCCTTATTTCCAACAATCAGATAATTTCTTTGATAGATTACCTGAAGGAATACAAAAAGGATTGATCGAGCATAGAAAGAATCAATTAAAGAATTCGAATTACTCTTGGACTAATTATCAAGATTGTCCATTTGTAAATCAAAAACAAGTAAATGAATATAAATCTATACAAGGAACCGGTTGGTATTCACAAATGTATAAGATTATGGTTTCAACAGCAGGTAATGCTTTGAATAAAGGTTATCCAATTACAGCAAAAGAAGTTGCACATATCTGCAGAACTTTAGATAATGAAACTGGTAATTGGTATTTAAAACGTGATATGGAAAAAGAGGCAGATCGTGCTATCGAGTTTGTATTTAGGAATCAGGGGCTGTAGCGACAATTGGGAGAGCATCGCGTTTGCAACGCGGAGGTTGTGGGTTCGAGTCCCACCAGCTCCACCAGAAATTGGTCCGGTAGTTAAATGGTTATAACTCAGCCTTGTCACGGCTGCATTCGGGGTTCGATTCCCCGTCGGACCGCCAGATAGTTATGTTTAAGAAACAAATAGAAAATTTAGAACTAACGATCACACAAAAGATGTATGATCGCCATGATGAAGAATGGGAAACAATTAAAAGCGGATATTCTTCTAGAGCTAATATTGATTCAGAGTATTTAGAAGATTACATTATTGAAACTGTAGATGATGCTTATCGTATCGAGGGTAAAGATAGGTATTATGCAGATGTAGAATACGAAGAACTAAAAATAGATTTTAAAGAAATCGCATCTCATTGGTATAATTTACAACATGATTATACGAGATACCTCGATGCTTTACAAAAAAATAGACTTACACATTTCTTATTTTTCAGGACAAATCGACCTCGTTATAACTCAACGGAATATAAAAATATGCCTGATGTAATACCAGTAGACTTTAATTTAAAATTTGAATATCTAGGATGTTACGATGTAATGAGTGTTATGGAATGCTTAGAACCACCTAGGTTAAATAGAGTAAAAATAGAAACTTTACAGAATAAACATGGAGACAACATAAAATGGAATTAATTGGAATATTCATATTAGTTATACCTTTTGTTATTGGTTACCTTGTAGGTAAACAAGCAGGTATAAAAGAAGCCAAAAAAAATGGAACAGATTAAAACTGAAGCACTTATTATTTTAATGGAAGAATGTGGGGAATTAATCCAAGCATGTAGCAAAATAATACGAACAAATAATAGTTCTGTTTATAGGAAACAATTACAAGATGAAATTGGAGATGTATTAACATTAATAGAATGGGTAAAGAAACACGGATTTGTTACTGATGAACAAATAAAAATTAGAATGGAAGAGAAAAAAGAAAAACTAAAAAAATGGAGTAGATTATATGGCACAGTTTGAAACTTATAGAACCCCAGGAATAACTGACCAATTATATCACAGAAAAGAAATTCCAGAAGATTATCATTGTAGATGTGATTTATGTACAAAGAATTTTTTAGGTGAAATATTTCACGTACCAACCAATCAATACTATACACAAACGTCTAGAAAGAAATATTACTTTCCCGATGTAAAACCTGAGGGCGGATTTGACACACATATCTGCCCAGGTCATTGGTCTGGTTATAGATGGGCAGTTCAGAATTTAACAAAACCAGGAGATGTAGTTTACGATCCAACAGTTGGAACAGGAACAGCAATAGTAGAAGCTATAAATGCTGGACGAAACGGTGTTGGTATTGAATTAGAATTTCCACAAATAACAGAAAGATCAGTTCAAGTACAATATGAAAGAGGAACTGCAAAAGGTGTTGGAACAGTTATACAAGGCGATGCGAGAGATCAAATAGAACTATTAGAACAAAATGGATTTGAAGGTGAATGTATGGACTTAATTATTACTGGTTCTCCATACCCAGTATTAGGTGGAAGACAATCTGATTCTCCAGAAAGACCAAACGGTGACTTTAATAAAAGAGATTTTAAAAATGTAGAATATGAAGATACAAGAAATGCTGGTGTATTAAAAGGACATAAGTACTGGGATTTAATCGAAGAACTATATGTTAAAGCTATAAGTAAATTAAAACCTGGTGGAAAATTTGTTACTATCATCAAAGATCCTACACAACAGAAAAAGCCATATTTGCTTCATAAATATATTACAGACATTGTTATGCAAACCAATGATGTAGAATATTATGGGTCATTTATCCATAGGCATTTACCTTACACGTTCTTTATGAACACTTATCACAAACAGAACCCTGAAGTAAAAATCATACCTTATTATCAAACCGGTATCGTTTTACAAAAAAGGGGTTTACAAACCAATGAAACTATGGTATAATATACATTATGAAACCTTTAGATATACTTAAAAATGCTGCCGAACTTATTATTAAGAAAGGCAATGACTACCAAAATCCTAAATCTAGGATTAGACAATCAGACTATTATCCAAATGGCGCACAAACCATTTTAGATATTATGACTGGTAAAGTTAATCGTATGCATTCTGTTTTAGATGCTATGAAAGACGATAAAGAATATATAGAAAACTACGAATCACTACACGATTCGGCAGTCGATCTAATTAACTATGCAGCTTTTTTTGCTGCTTATCTCGACCATGATATAGACGGCCAAGATCCATCCCGAGATATATTCAATAGGATAAAAGATGATGATACTGAAAGATCTTAAAACAGGTCTTCATATTTTACGTAAAGCTTTACTCGAGCATGGATATGAAATAGAAACAGAAAGATGGCAGGGTGCTACAGAACATCCAGCATTCTTAGAAATCTTGCATGCAGATATGCAAGCACAAATGTACGATAATGTAGAAGAAGCAAGTACAGAATTAAAAGCTTCACAACCCTGGGCTGATTTACATTTTAAAGAACGTGTTGGTGGTATACCTTGCAATCCTCCACCATCACATAAACTATGGCTAAAAGATACAGATAAATATTTAATGGATAAAGCTTTTTCCCATTCATATCCAGAACGCATGTGGCAAGATACAGAACAAATGGGTGTTAGATTTAATATAGCAGATTTAAACACCGCAGTCGATTTATTAAAAAAAGAACCAACAACAAGACAATGTTATATTCCAATTTGGTTTCCAGAAGATGGTACAGCTGCTCTCGCGGGCGAACGCGTACCTTGTACTTTTGGTTGGCATTTTATGCTAAGACATGGACAATTACATTGTGCATATCATATGCGATCATGTGATGTTATGCGTCATTTACATAATGACTTATACTTTGCAAATGCATTATGTTTATGGCTAATAGAAAAAGCTGGATTAGATGCTAAGCCTGGTACTATACATTTTAGTGCTAGTTCTTTACATTGCTTCGTTGTTGATAAATATGGATTAGAACAAATATGTGCGGATTTTTAATAGCAAAAGATACAAACCAAGTTAATACATTAGAAGCTATCGATAAAATGGATTATCGTGGACTTCCTGGTTATAAAGGTTTTAAAAGATATAAAGATTATAATTTATGTCATATAGCTTTACCAATGGTTGATCCAGATCCTGAATTAGCAATACAACCTATTCAGTTTAATGACGAACCACCTTCAATGTTTGTTGGTGAAATATTTAATTACAAAGACTTTGGCGATTATAAAACCGATGCCATTATGATTCATAAAAGATATAGAGAAGAAAAATCTCATGAATTCTTTCATAAGTTCGATGGGTTCTGGAGTTTTATTACATTCTTTAACGATGAACCTATTATATACACAGACTTCTTAGGTATAAAACCTGTTTATTATAGATTAGATGAAGATGCTGCAGCAAGCGAAATGGATGTACTAAAAGCATTTGGACCAGTTACTGATAATCCTTTATTCCTTTCTAATGTAGCAAAATGGGGTTACGATCCAAATGGTGAAACTCCATATAACGAAATTAAACAATTAAAACCTGGACACTTCTTATATAAGGGTAGAGAATATCCATATTGGGATTGGAACTTAGTTCCAACTACAAACTTATATGATGATTTAAGTTTGGCTGTTAAATTAAGATGCGGTGGATTTAGAGACGTTTCTTTATTGTTATCTGGTGGATTAGATTCTACTATTATACATGGATTAATTAAAGAACAAGGACTAGACGTAACGTCTATCCACGTAGAAAATAAAGAACGTAGTTATGCTAAGCTTGTAGATAAAAATGCTATAGACGTAACCTTAGGAGCTGTAACGGATGAATATGCAATCAAAGTACACCAATCACCTGTTGATCTTGGTTCAGTTAAACCACAAATAGCTATGGCAGAAAAGCTAAAAGAATTAGGTTATCACAACGTATTAACTGGTGATGGTGCAGATGAATTATTTGGTGGTTATCGTAGAGCTAAAGAATATGATAGCCAACACTCAGATGTCTTTTGTGAATTACCGTTTTACCATTTACCTAAACTAGATAGAACAATGATGAGATCAACTGTAGAATTACGTGCACCATTCTTAGCACCATCAGTTATTGTCCACGGATTAAGAACTCCATACGAACAACGTAATGGTGAAAAGAAAGTATTAAAAGAAGTGTTTGGTAGATTAGTACCTAAAAAAATATTAAACAGAGATAAACATCCGCTAAAAACAGATGCTATTCGAAATGATCCAATAGCACAAAGAAGAGCAAACGAAGAAATATGGATAAATGGGACAACAGGTATTTAAGATTAGCTAAAGAAGTTTCTACTTGGTCGAAAGATCCGAGTACAAAAGTAGGTGCAGTTGCAGTTCTAAATGGTTCTGTACTAGCACAAGGATATAATGGTTTCCCTAGATATATTCTGGATGACCCAGAACAATATGAAGATAGAGAAACTAAATATCAGTATATAGTTCATGCAGAAATGAACTGCATATACAATGCAGCAATGAATGGTGTATCGCTATATGGAAGTACATTGTACATATATCCATTACCAGCATGCCATGAATGTGCAAAAGGAATTATTCAATGTGGGGTCGATCGTGTAGTTTCCCCAGCATTTGAAAATGAATTTACCCAGAAAAGATGGGAGAATTCCTGCTCAACAACATTTGATATGTTTGAACAAGCAGGAATACAATATGATTTAATTAAAGGGTTTACAAAGTGATAAAAGTATGGTATAATATACCTTATATTAATAAATTGGAGAAAATATGCTATCAGTATGTGAAGAATTTCCACAATTCAGTTTAAAAGCTGTTGATGGAAGCAATAATATAACAGATGTATCGAATCAAGACCTAGATGGTAAATGGTCGGTCGTTTATTTTTATCCTAAAGACTTTACTTTTATCTGTCCAACAGAAATAGCAGCAATGGATACATTGCTCGAAGAAGCTGCAGTCTTAGGAATTTCAGGAGACAATGAATTTTGTAAACTGAATTGGAAGCAAACAAATGATTTGATTGCGAATATTAATCACCCATTAGCTGGTGATTGCGGTTGTGAATTAGCTGCAGAATGCGGTGTTTACAATGACGCAGAAGGAGTTGCTTTTAGGGCAACATTTATTTTAAACCCAGAAGGGATTATTCAGAGTGTATCATGCAATGAGTTAGATACCGGAAGAAGTGCAACTGAAATATTAAGAACAGTTCAAGCACTAAAAGCTGGTGGACTAACAGGTTGTTCATGGAACCCTGGGGAGGAGTTCGTTGCCTAGTATAGATTTAAGACCTAGAAAACCACATCCTAAAGCTAGAAGAAA
>CENP01157409.1_pt1 | contig 11570 bp, 10 predicted proteins | sample 361281 | NCBI WGS metagenome assembly CENP01 (sample SAMEA2591122, study PRJEB7988) | marine metagenome | biome: marine biome (ENVO:00000447); feature: deep chlorophyll maximum layer (ENVO:xxxxxxxx); material: saline water (ENVO:00002010), including plankton (ENVO:xxxxxxxx) | depth 70 m
TTTGTGAAATTTTTAATACCCCAAGACTCGCTAACATTTTTAAAACCCTTTCCTTTTTGATTTTTATAAATGTAATTCGAAACATTAGAAGATGGCATGTTGTTAATAATTTCTAAGACGTCTTCACTATTTATATTTGAGTTTTTATTGTCTATAAAATTCTCCATATAGTTTAAAAAATCACGATTTGTATAATCACGTTTATAGCCATTACTTACAAAAAGATCTTGCCATCCATCATTATTAAAGTCAGCAAATAGTGCTGCCCAGCTCCAATCAGTATTTGAAACACCCATCATCTGACCTACCTCACTAAAAGTACCATTACCATTATTAATTTGTAACATATTTCGCATGTATTGGTAGTGAAAACCACTTTTAATATTAAGATCAAAAAGGTTGTAGTTGTCAGGAGCTTGTAGAAGTTTTTGTCGCTTATTATCTTCTGGCAACATGTCTAATGTCATAAGATCAATATTTCCATCATTATTTATATCGCCGGTGTCATTTCCCATTGAAAAATGACTTGTAAGAGACATACTCTCTTTTAGCCTATTTTTAAAATCACCAGACCTATCATTTATATATAAATAATCAGGAATTGTGTAATCATTGCTAACATAAAAATCTGTCCATCCGTCATTATTAAAGTCTGATAGTGCGATACCTAGTCCGTAGGATAAGCTAGAGCCGTTTATATTTTTTTCTGCCGTAACGTCATAAAAATATCGCTCTCTTTGTTCAAAAAGTCGTAATCCTGTCAAAGGTCGATCCTCTTTGAGTAGAACTTTTGTTTTTGGTACGCCAAGTATAGGTAACGAATTGGGGTTGTGATTTAGGAGTAACATATCTAAATCACCATCTTGATCATAGTCAAAAAAATAACCCTGATTACTATATGCACGACTATCAAGTCCGTATAGGCCAGCCACTTCAGTAAAAACGGGAGTTCCATCTACATTGTTACCCATGTTAAGAAATAGTTGGTTTTTACGTCTTTCATCTTTAACTTTTCCAGAGTAGCAAACATAAATATCCATTCTGCCATCACTATTTATATCTACAGCAGTAACTCCTGTTTTCCATGGACCATTTATTCCTTTGGTATTTGAAATATCACTGATATCTTCGAACTTAAAATCTCCACGATTTAAATATAATTTATTCTCTTCCATGTTTGAAGAAAGATAAATGTCCAGCTTTTCATCACCATTAAAATCTGAAATTGCTACACCACCTCCATTATAAAAATATTCATAAAGTAATACGTTTGAATTTTTAGCTTCTGTCAGATTGTTTTGGAAAAAAATATTAGTTTCTTCAGGCTCAAGAGATGTAAATTGAGTTTTAATTTCATTTTTGGTATTACATCCAAAAAAAAGAAATAATAAAAGAAATAAATAGTATGAACTAAATTTTATTGCCACTTATTAATATTAGAATGATTTAGGGTTTACTACAAATAAAAAAACATACCCCCTTTAGAAGAGGATATGTTATTAATATTAAGTGAATATTATTTTACTCGTAACCAGGGTTCTGAACTAAAAGTGTATTTTTATTCATCTCATTTCTACTAATTGGACGATAATACATCTTATTGTTCCAACTTCTATTTTCTATTGAAGTTTCATTTTGAACCTCATAAACATAATCATAAACTGATTTATCATGTCGATATGGAACCAAAGGAGATTTACCCGTTTTTACGTTAGCAGTTACCTGAATTTTCTTAACTCCTCTTCCTAAAGTTTCAGGAGCAATCACCCATCTTCTAGCATCATGATAACGATGCTCTTCGAAAGCTAATTCTATTCTCCTTTCATTAATTAGTTTCTCAAGAAGAGCAGGACCGGTCTCAGTTACAGCAGGCATACCTACTCTAAAACGAATTTTATTTAAGTAGGTAATTGCCTCAGCTTCCTGACCTAAAAATATACTTGCTTCGGCGTAATTTAGGGCTACCTCAGCCCATCTTATAAAAGGCCACGGAATAACTTGGTGACTGGTTAGATTTTCCTTCAAAGCAGGATCAGGATCTATCCATTTTTTCAGGTTATAACGTGTTCTAGATCCATTCCAATTTTCAATTGGAGATTCTCTAGTATCAACACCGTTAATATATCCTCCACTTCCATCATCATAAATTCCTGTTTGAATTTCATCATATGGATCGATCGATACAACATCAGAAGGTCTTGGTTTCCAAGGAGCACCGTCATAAAGGACATGAGCATAGAATCTTGGATCTCTATTAGTATATGGATCTGCTTTTTGAGTTGCATTGTCCCAATCAAATTTAGTACCATCCATCATCTCGTAGTCATCTACCATTTGCTGAATTGGTGGGTTTCCACTCCAATTGTGATATCCATTAGGGCCATTATTTACTCCAAAGTGCGTACCACCTAAAGGCCAATTGTCTTCAGGAGTATATTGTGAAGACAAAGTCCTAACAAAGATCAATTCGGAAGACGCTGACCCGTCAGCAACAGCACTTTTACCTCCCATAGCAATAGCTACAGCATTAGCTTTTCCTTCTTCGTAAGAAACCGGGGCTGCAAGATCGGTTTTGTAGCCACCCGTTAGATCTAAAACTGCTTTGGCAGCTTGTTGAGCAGCCTGAAGACGTGCTTGCTGACCACCAGTATATGCATGAGTATCTGTACCATATCCTGAAGGTGCCTTACTTGACTCATGAAGGTCACTAGCTGCATACAATAAAACTCTTGATTTTAATGCCATTGCCGCCACTCTACTTGCTCTTCCATCAGCCATATCTTTTCCATTAAGTAAAGATGCAGCTTGATCTAAGTCTGAAATTATAAAGTCAACAGTATCTGAGAAACTACTTCTTGCTATGGAAAGATCATCCTCAAGAGTGTAAGGTCTATCAATTATCGGTATACCTCCGTAAAATCTCATTAACTGGTGATAATAATAAGCTCTTAAAAAATGTGCCTCACCCATAAGTTTATCTTTTGTTTCTTGATCATCAAAAGTTGCTTCTGGTAAATTTGCTATGGCTACATTTGCTTGTCGTATTGCAGAATACATACTACTCCATCTCCATGTTGAACTTTGCCATGACATGTTTGAAGGAGATTCTGAACCTTCATTAAATGTATTTATATTCCTACCTGCATGGGTAAACATTGCTTCGTCAGTAACCACTGCGAGCATTTGTTCTTCAAAACCTCCATATCCCAAATAAGAATAAACACTAAAAACAAACGCTTCAGAGAGCGTCGCATCACTCCACGTAGCTGAACTAGAAATTTTATCTAGCGGGCTCGTGTCCAAAAAATCATCATTACAAGCCGAAAGTATTAAAAATACTGATAATAGGCTTGATACCATCATTGTTTTTAAAATATTTATATTTTTCATAATTTCAAATTTAATTATATTTTTTTAAAAATTAACTCTCAATCCTAAATTCCATACTTTGGATAGAGGATAACCTCTACCAGCAACCTCAGGATCAACCATATCATACTCTGTAAATGTCAATACATTTAAGCCATTAGCATAGAACCTGACATTTGAAATAAATCCTGTAAGAATATCTTGAGGAAGAGTATACCCTATTTCAATATTCTTAAGCCTTAAGTAGTCTGTAAAACCATAAAAGTATGTATTATTACCATATTGATTAGTATACCAAGCGTCATCTCTTGATGCTAATCTCGGATGAACTCTACTAGGATTTTCTATACTCCATCTGTTATCATGCTGATATTTATAATAGTTACCAATATCACCAAATTCACCATTAAATAAATCTGTCATACCTCCAGATGATCCTTGGAATAAAACTGCTAAATCAAAGTTTTTATATGACATATCAAGTGTAATACCAAACTGCAATCTTGGAGTGAATGCATCTTCTTGACGTACCTGATCGTCTCCGTCTATTAAACCATTTTCATCATAATCGACCAATCTTAGATCTCCTGGTTTAAGTTGAGGAGTAACTTGGCTATAATCAACCGTATTAGCATCAACTTCACTTTGGTCGAAGAATACACCGTCAGTTTCATAAAGTAAGTAGGCACCTAATGGTTTTCCTTCTCGTAATTGCCATTCTGGAGCTCCTGAGACTTCATCTATAAATATTATCTCATTTTTTGAATAACCTCCATTAACACCTATAGTATATCTAAAAGCATTTGGATTTGAATAATTTGAATCTCCTCCATTGTATGCAATGTTAAATTCGTATCCTGTATTTTCCATACTTCCGAAGTTAGTAGGAGGCAACAACCTAGATATCCCAGACGAGTCTGGAGTACTTCCTTGTTGTTGAATTAATATATTATCACGCTGATTATTAAACCACTCTAAAGTTAAATTTAGTCTATTAAATAATTTAGTATCCAATCCTATATTTGTATTACGAGCAACTTCCCAAGTAAAGTTTGGGTTTGGAAGTACCGTTTCATATAAAGTTTTAACAACATTACCATCAATTGGATATTCACCAAATCCAAATGTTGAAAGGAATGCATATTCTTGAAGTGACCCGTTATAGAAAACTTGATCATTTCCAAGTTCACCATAGGAGGCTCTTAGTTTTAAATAAGAAATATTTTCAACATTAAACCAATCTTCATTTCCTATGTTCCAACCAACAAGAATTCCAGGAAAGTTTCCGTATCTACCAACCTCTGGGAATATATATGATCCATCACGTCTAAATAATAACTCGACAAGATAAGTGTCTTTGAAATTATATTTTAAACTTCCATAATAACCTAAACGAGTTCTGTCATATGCAGAACCTCCAGTATTTTGATCTTCAGTTCCACCAGCAAATAGTTGATCGATAGCTGGAGAAATATAATTTCTTCTAAATGCAAAGAAATTAGATCCAGTAAATTGTTCGCGAGTTACACCAGCAAATAATTCAAAGTCATGATTTTCTCCAAATGTAAAATTGTAACGCAATTGACCAGAAAGGTTAGTATTTAAAACGCTATTAGATGATTCAGTTAATCTTGCATCGGTAAAGGGAGACCTAACGTTTCCAGTTAAACCAGCTGAACTTTGGTCAACACCATTCCAACTGTATAGTTGCCAAGGGGTTTGCCATCTTTTGTTTGTTTGTCTATTAACATCAACTGCTCCATTTACAATTAAATCAAGGCCTTCAATCCACGGGTTTGATATAGTTATACCACCATTAATTTGAATATAATCGGTAGGATTTTTAACATATCCAGTATCACCTGTTGTAACTGTAACTGGATTTTCACCATTCTCAATATCAGGACCTGGTTCTCCTGATGGCCAGAAAGCATTTTCTGTTGGACGTCCACGTTGAAGCATTCTAAAAATTGCTCCTGCACCAACAGTTGGGAAATTTCTATCTTCTCTTCTTGTCATTAAGCCAACATTCATCTTCACATAATCATTCACTTCTGCATCAAGATTCATCCTCAAATTATATTGATTATAGAAAGTGGCTGATCTTTCATAAATAGCATCTTGGAAGATGTAACCTAACGAGGTAAAATATCTTACTTTTTCTCCTCCTCCGGAAAGAGATAAATTGTGTCTTTGTTGAGGAGCAGCATTTTTAAATGTATCACCATACCAATCTGTGTTTGGATATCTCCATGGATCATTTCCATTTAGATAACCTGCTACAGCTTCAGGACTATAATTAGCACTTAAAGTTGTAATTCCATCTGTGGGTGAATCGTAAACACCACTACTTTGAATACTTGACCATGCATTACCCCATTCATTAACTGGAATGTTATTGTAAATAGGAATTTCGTTCATGATGTTAGCATATTCATAAGAGCTTGACATTTCAGGAAAAACTGTGGGCTGTGACCATCCAGTATTAAAACTGTATTCCAACTGAGGAACTCCTGACTCTCCTCTTCTAGTAGTAATTAGTATGACACCGTTTGCAGCCCTTGCTCCATAAATGGCCGAAGATGCATCCTTTAATACAGAAATACTCTCAATATCCTGAGGGTTTAGCCTTCCAATTCCGCCATCTCTATCTGGAATTCCGTCAATTACAACAAGAGGACTTGAATTTCCAAGAGTATTTAAACCACGAATATTTATGGTTGCACCATCAAAACCAGGCTCACCAGAACCTTGAATTACGACAAGACCTGGAAGTCTTCCTGAAAGAGAGTTAGTTAAATCAACTGCTGGAGATTTAATGATATCTGCTCCTTTAATTGCAGCTACAGCTCCAGTTACAGTTGCTTTTCTTTGTGTCCCATAACCCGTCACAACCACTTCTTCTAGCTCATCTGAACCGGCAGTCATTATAACGTCAATTGTATCAGTATTTGCTCTAATTTCTTGAGTTACAAACCCTATATATGAAAATACCAATGTAGAATTATCATCTGAAACAGAGATGGAATAATTCCCATCGAAATCAGAAGTTGTCCCATTAGTAGTACCCTTTTCAATAATAGTAACCCCAGGTAAAGGACCAGTTTCATCACTTACCGAACCTGAAATATTTTGCTGAGAAATACCTATATTGATACCCATCAAGAAAATTATAATTGATGATAAAAACTTAATATTTTTCATTTGTTAAAATTTTATGTTTATAGTTAATTTTTATGGTTAATTTTTATTAATTATGTAATATTTAGACATCTTTTTTGCTAAATCATGAATTAAATATAAAAAAAAAATATTTATTCAATTCAATAGAATAAAATAATTAAGAGTAAATTTTTTAAAAATGAAAAATTTTAAAGCTGTGTTTTATATTCTTGCCTCTTTTATTTTACTTTACTGTCAAGACAATATTAGAAGCAAAACATTTTATTATTTAGGTGCAGGAGTAAAGTCAGAAGTCTTCCAGCTTGAATTTTCATCTGATGGAAATTTTGCCAAAATCTACATTAAAAATACCTGTAAAGATAAATCAATTGAATTTTTGAAATATAAAGTCGAATATTCGGATGATAATAATATAAGTTTAAAATTGATAACAAAACCCTATGCTGAAATGGAATGGAAAGAAATCTATAATACTTGTTATGATAAATATAATCAAACAAGCGAGTCATATTCTCAGGACTTATTAATGGCCAAACAAATCAGCGGTCGTAAATTAATCATTCAAAGTCTAGAACAAACTATTCGTATTAAGATATCAACAAATTCATACTTTGTTTACGAAAAATGAAATCTATAAATCCTAAAATGAAATCATTTCAAAACTTTATAATTATAACTTTCCTTTTATGTTCATGTAAAATGGAAAATAATGAAACTAATAAAGAAGAGTGGATTTTATTATTCAATGGAAAAGATTTGTCTGGATGGGATATAAAAATAGCTTACAATAATATTAATGAAAATTTTAAAAATACATTTCAGGTTAAAGACAGTATGATTAGGATTGTTTATAATCAATACCAAAATTTTGATGACAAATATGGGCATATGTATTACAAAACACCTTATTCTTATTACAAGCTTAAATTTGATTATCGTTTTGTTGGAGATCAAACTCCTGGTGGGGAAAATTGGAATATTAGAAATAGTGGTGTTATGTTTCATTCGCAATCAGCTAAAAGTAACGCATTCGAACAACATTTTCCCGTCTCTCTAGAAATTCAGCTTTTGGGAGGATTAGGCGTAAACGAGCGTACTACAGCAAACTTATGTACACCGGGAACAGCAGTATATTTTAAAGATAAATTAGATTTCACACATTGTATTTCTTCAGAATCTAAAACATACCACGGCGATCATTGGGTACATGTTGAGGCAATTATATTAGGAAACGAGTCGATTGTCCATATTGTGGAAAATGATACTGTTTTAAAATACACAAGACCTGAAATAGATAAAAATTTTTTATCTAAAGAATATCAAGGAAATGATTGGGATAATTTTGGTGTTACAAATAAGGAGATTTGGCTTGATAAAGCTGGTAAATCAATAGGAGAGGGTTATATTGCTTTACAAGCTGAAAGCCACCCCGTTGACTTTAAAAATATTGAATTACTAAATTTGTGCGGATGCATGGACAAAGAGGCAAAAAATTATAAATCTTACTTTATAAAAAATAATAACAAATGTATTTATTAGTTGGAGAGTTGAATTATACAAAACAATTTTTAAATTCATAGGTTTTTTTATATTAGAGGATTACTAACTTTTAAATCAATTTAAAATGAAAAAATTATTAATACTTTTTTTAACCTTTACAATGTCTTTTGCAAATGCTCAAGACAAGGGATACTGGGTATGCTTTAATGTTAACGTGGATGCTGAAGGACAAGAAGCATTTGTTAATGCTTTAGATGGAGTTTTTGAATCTGAGATTGGCTCTCAATTCCCATTTACAGTTACGCTAAATGAAATAATGTTTGCCAGTCGAGAAAATAAAATGACTCACCAGCTATGTTTTTTAGCCCCAAATGCTGAGGTTATGGACGCCTGGGGTAGTGGTCCTCCACCAAATGCTGAGGGTAAATTAATTCAAATGCTTTTTGAGCAATATGTTGAATTTGAAGATTCTATTTTAGGATCACCACTTATTTTTGACCCTTCTGTTGCATTAAATATGGATTACTTTACTGTTTGGCAGCTTGCTGTTCAAGATCCTGGAACTGTTGCATCAGCTTTTGTTCAATTCGATAAGGATACTAAAAAGATGGGAACGGGAGTTTTTGGTCTTCATGAAGCTATAGCTGGAATGAGAGGTGGAGTCACCCATTATTTTGTTGCTAGGGCTCCAAAGATGTCTGAATTTTTAACTTCAAGAGAAAAAATTATTAATTCAAAGGCTTTTATGAATTATATTTCTAAAACTAGACCTGTATCAGATATAGTTGGAAATTTCAGTGGAAAAATAGTTAAAAGGTATAATATGCCTCAATAATCTATTTTTAAAACTTAAAAAATATTTAAAAAACCTCTTCAGTAATTTCTAAAGAGGTTTTTTTGTAGATTAGGAATATGGGAAAAATTAATTGGGGAAGAATTATTTGGATTTGTATTCTTGTGAATGCTGTATTGATCGCATATAATTTTTATACAGGTAAACTTTCATTCTGATAAATTTCAATAACCTATTTTTAGAATGAAATATTCTAATAAGATCATATGTGAACCACTAAATGATTCCAAAAAAAGATTTTTGTTAGGAAAAAACGGTACATCTGAAATGTTGGCAATTGGGTTAAATCCAAGTAATGCCAATGAGAAAAGGTTAGACCCTACTTCCAGAAATATTGAAAAAATCGCTAAAAAAAATGGATGTAACGGATGGTGGCTAGTAAACCTTTACCCGATCAGAACACCTAATCCAAGAAATTTACCAAAAAAGCCAAATTTGAATTTGGCTGAGCAGAATTTCCGTTTCATATTGGAAATACTTAAAAATCCTAAATTTAATGTTACCAAGGTTTTGTGTTGTTGGGGAAATCACATTGATGATCGTCTTTATTTGAAACTTCAAGCATCTAAAATTTTAGAATTTGCTAAAGAAAAAAAAATAGTTCTTTATTGTCTAGGGAAGACCAAATTAGGAAATCCATTTCACCCCTCACCAATGACCGTAAACAGTTTCTTAGGAGGAATGGATCGATTAAGAATTTCTCAATATCAATAAAATAGCAAACAGTTTTTATTAAGTTGATTAAGGATTTATGAATCTTAATGCAATTTTTACACTTTCAAAAGGTTTTTCCTCCATAGGAATATGTCCAGTCTCAGGCATAATTACAACCTTTGAATTTTCTATAAACTCTTCAAATTTATAAGCATCACCTACTGGAATCCAAAAATCATTTTCTCCCCAAAGTATCAAAGTTGGTGTTTTAATAAGTTTCATGTTAGAAGAATAATCTTGACGTTTAATATTTGCCCTGTCAATAAATGCATCCCTGTTTCCTTTTAATAAGGTCAGATCATGATAACGGTTAATTAGTTTTTGAGTAATTAGAGAATCATTAAAATATACTTCTTTGAGATTTTTTTTAATAAAACTTTTAGGTGTAAAATAACGAAGGGAAGTATTTATTATTGGAATTTTAGCTAGTTTGATAATGAAGGGAATTTTATCAAATGAAAGCCCACTTGGATTTAGCAATAATAATTTATTTACCTTATTATCATATTTTGATGTATATAACCACGAGACCAATCCACCTAATGAATTACCCGCTAAATGAAATTCATTTATTCCCAACTCTTTTGTAAATTTATTTAATAAACTAACATAATCCATAGATGAATATCTTTTTAAGGGATCTTGTCCGGTTAGACCAAAACCTGGTAGGTCAATACGAATAACTCGATGAGTTTTTTTTAACTCTTTTACCCAAAAATCCCAAGTATGCAGTGATGCACCAGTTCCGTGAAGCAAAATAATTGGATAACCGTCTCCCTCATCTCTAAAATGTATTTTTCTTGAATCTAATTCCATAAATTGAGAATTAGAATTAGTGTAAAGTGGCATGAGTTCTTCAAAAGTTTTATCTCTTGAAAAACCTAATATAATAACTAGCAGTAAACTAGTTGTTGAAAATATTATAAGTTTTATTTTCATAAGTTAAATTTTCGAAATCTAATCTGGAATTCTGTAATATCTTAATTCTAATTTTTAATTAAAATAGGGGTCTTCACAATCAAAAAATACTAAATCTTTTCCATTAAAAAGTTCGGCTTCCTCTTGTTTGAATATATCTAGATCATATTCGTCTGGTATGGGAGTATTTATTATTGCTCTATCACCTTCTATATGAGCAGCATTTAAAACATCATGTCCAAGCTCATGCCACATTAGAATTAATCCTCTATTGAAGGAGTATTCTGCCCAATAGTCAGCATTGATTGCTATATCAATTACACCCTCCTTACAAGATCCGTATGCAATTCCTGCGGCATCATCTCAATTACTGTCTGAATTTGCAATAGTCAAATCAGTAAAAATTTTTACTTCTTGATCTCCAAAATCATATCCATATTTGGTTTCTCCAATATTTTTAAAAACTGTCCAATAATCTTGTAAAGTTCTTATCTTTCCGTAGAGAGAGTCAGCCTTATATTCTTCATCTCTAAGTTGAGACTCAGTTTTAACTATATTTGGAATAACTATCACTGAAGAAGGTTCTTCCTCGCCTTTACCACATTTTGTTGTAATTATTGTTATTCCTATGGCAAGCAATAGATGTATTAAATATTTTTTCATTGGGTATATCTAAATATTTAAATAATTCTAACTTTTTTAAAACTATTTGGTTTTTTGTAACTTAGAAGAATGGATGAAAACATTGTTAAATTTAAAAAAAAGTGGTTAGATAGGGCTATACCTGCTAGGTTCAAAATAAATTATTGGTTTTTAAAAAATCTTGGTTTAGAAGGTTTTAGAATACTTTTTGTTTTAGGAGGAATTTTAATTACTATGGTTGTATATGAATTTATTCTTTAGACAATGGAAGATTTAACAAAAACTCAAAAGTTGTTAATTGCAGCTGTACTTTGGATTTCTACGGGCTTCTTTATATACCTGTACTTTGTTAATTAAAACTTAAATTTCAATATAATATTTCTCAAATTTT
>CENP01239051.1_pt1 | contig 11566 bp, 10 predicted proteins | sample 361281 | NCBI WGS metagenome assembly CENP01 (sample SAMEA2591122, study PRJEB7988) | marine metagenome | biome: marine biome (ENVO:00000447); feature: deep chlorophyll maximum layer (ENVO:xxxxxxxx); material: saline water (ENVO:00002010), including plankton (ENVO:xxxxxxxx) | depth 70 m
TCCTCTATTTCTTTTAATCTTTTTCTTTTTAAAGAAATATCATAATAGGAATTAATATTATCTATACCTATGACAATATCACCATTTAATATTAATCTTTTTGCTATTGCAGCTCCAATAAATCCTGCAGCCCCAGTAACTAAAACATTTCTTTTCATATTCCATATAATAATATTTTATACACTTTTTTTCTAAGTTTTTATTAGAATTGTATTGATAAAATTTTTCAAATATCTCCATAATAAAAACCATACAATATGTATTTTTTGTATAAAAAATGAATTTATCAAGAAGATTTTTAACATTAGTATTTATCGCAATCGCTATTAACACCTCATCTAACAAAGGGGTCTTAGCTGAAGAAAATAATAGTTATTTAATTACTTCTAATAGCCAATCACAAAGCGCAGATGGTAATTATGAAGCATCAGGCAATGTAATAATTAGTAACGAAACTAATTTCAAAGCAAGGTCAGATAAACTTTTTTATGAAAAAGATAAATCCAGAATTCATCTTAAAGGTAAAGTTAAGATAGAGAATTATGAATCTGGAAATATATTGGTTGAATATATGGAAAGTGATGAATTGATTTTATTTACAGATACAAGTAGTTTCCAAGTAAATTCAAAAAGAGGTAATAGAGTAATAACGAAGTTAAAGTTTTAATTTTAAACTCAAATTATAAGTTTACTTTAGACATATAATTGTTTATGATTCCAGCAAAATTGGGATGCATTTTTGAAATTTAATCAATTAACTTTTATTGCTCTTTTAATACTAAATTCTTTACAAATCAATTGTTTTGGACAAATAAACTTTCATAATTTAAATAAGTTAAATTCGATTTCTAAAAATACAAACCCAATAAAATCTCCATCTAACAATGCATCTGCACAGATAGAAATAAATAAATTTATTTCTCTATTAGTAACTAATATTGAAAATGTTTCTAATAACAATCAAAATCAATTAAATAATTTTCAAATAATCTCTGATACTCAATTTCGTAGTGAAGACAAATTTATTGCCGAAGGAAATGTGGTAATTCAAAATGGTAGCGCCATATTACTTGCAAGCAAATTTGAATACAATTATAAATCAAAGAAAATATCACTCTTTGGAAATATTAAATTTAATTCTGAGGAACAATTTTTTGAAGCCTCAGAGTTTAAGTTTGATTTCAAAAATAAAACTGGATTTATTAAAGATGTTTTTGGATCAGTTAATTTTGATTCTATAGAATCACTAAAATTATCAACAAATATAGATAATACAGTTAATGAAAACCTTTTTGAAGATACGAAAATAAAAAATGTAACACTTAATAGTACAAGTACTTTAGGCTTTGAAGAACTTGACCTTAAAGATGAAGGAACATTTTTTAAAAAAGTTACTTCCCAAAAATTTATATTAGATTTTAAGGAATCACAAGAATGGAGATTTAAAACTGATAGGATCGATATAAAAGATAATAAATGGTTTTCCGATGAATTAATATTAACTAATGACCCATTTAATAAACCTCAATTACTTATAAAGAATAAAGGATTCAGTTCAGTAAATTCTAATGGGGAAATTACTATAAAATCGAATTGGAGTACTATAGTTTTGGAAAATAAATTATTGATTCCAACAGGTCCTAGGAGCTATAAATTTGAGGAAGATAGTATTTTTAGATGGGGTGTTGGATATGACAATGATGCAAAAGATGGGTTTTTCATAACAAGGAATTTTGATACTAAATATTTTGGGAAGCAAAAGAAAGCAAGCTTAAATATAAAAAAAGAATTTTTACTTCAGAGAGCCTTAAAAGGCAAAACCGAGAGTTTTAGTAATAAAAACGAATCAGTTATTGCTGCTAAATCACAAAGAGATGCCAAATTTTTAGATTATTTTGGATTAGAAGGTAATTTGAAAACAAATCTAAATAAATTTAACTTTAATTCTGATTTTTCACTCAATTCTTTAGATCTAAGTAAATTTAAAAAAAGTTTTACTAATAAATCCGAAATTTCTACTATTTTAAATTCTAAAAATCAAATTAATTCAAAGAAAGAAACTAAATTATCATTGTTTGGTAACTACAGAGATAAAGTTTGGAATGGCTCCTTAGGTGAAAAAGAAATAATAAGTGCATATGGATTAAAAATTAATAAATCAAATATTTGGGTAAAAAATAATGTAATAAAATCTTCAACTATTGCTGCTAGCTATGGGGACTATCAGTCATCTGATAGGGTAAATCCATTAACAATTATTAATAGGGAAAGGTTAAATATTTTTTTAGATAGATCACATTCCTATCCAGTATGGAGGCCCGATAAAAGTTTCTTAATTGATAAAGAAAATATTTATAGTCCATTAGTAATACAACCTGGATTAAATTTTAATGCGCAAGCAAAAATTGATTTGTATAGGTATAACGACAACAACAAACAAGATTTATTTATCTTAAGGGCAGGGCCAGAGTTAATATTGGGAAACTTCAAGAAAAAAGTTCTTGACTTTACTAAGATTGGTATCTTCCAAAAAACAACATTAGCTAATGGTAAAAGTCCTTTCGGATTTGACCAATCAACTGATAATAATGCAATTGAATTTTATCTAAAACAGCAGTTGGTTGGGCCATTAACAATTGACTATAAAACAGAATACAACCTAGATGTAAATTCCCCTAATTATAAAAAATTTTTTAACACTAGATATGATTTAACTTGGAACAGGAGAGCTTATTCAGTTAGTATTTACTATAACGATGAAACAAATGCAGGTGGATTTAATTTTAAAATAAATAGTTTCAATTTCGATGGTTACGGAGAAAACTTTGATTAATAGAGAAAAATATAAATAAATAAAAAGTATTTATTTTTTTTAAATAGAAATTCTTAATTTATATTTAGTTAATATGTTTTTTTTTAATACAGACATATTGTAATCTTAGTGTTATAAAAATTTATTTCATGCATAAGGCCTTAATTACAGGAATAACTGGGCAAGATGGGAGTTATCTTGCAGAACTTCTGCTAGAAAAAAATTATGAGGTTCATGGTATAAAAAGAAGATCCAGCAGCTTTAATACTTCTAGAATTGATCACTTATATCGAGATCCACATGAAGATAATTCAAAATTCAAATTACATTATGGCGATCTAACAGACAGTACAAATCTGATAAAAATAATTCAGAAAGTAAAACCTGATGAAATTTATAATCTAGGGGCCCAAAGTCATGTAGCTGTAAGTTTTGAGACGCCAGAATATACAGCAAATAGTGATGCTCTTGGAACTTTAAGAATCCTAGAAGCAATCAAAATTTTAGGCTTAGAAAAAACAACTAAATTTTATCAAGCAAGCACAAGTGAATTGTATGGCTTAATAAAAGAATCCCCTCAAACAGAAAAAACCCCTTTTTACCCAAGAAGTCCTTATGCAGTAGCTAAACTCTATTCTTACTGGATAACCGTTAACTATAGAGAAGCTTATGGCATGTTCGCTTGTAATGGAATTTTATTTAATCATGAAAGTCCAAGAAGAGGTGAAACATTTGTCACCAGGAAAATAACTAGAGGACTTTCTAGGATAAATAATGGTTTGGATGAATGTTTATTTTTAGGTAATATTGATGCAAAAAGGGACTGGGGGCATGCACAAGATTATGTAGAAATGCAATGGAAAATGCTCCAATTAGATAAACCAGAAGATTTTGTGATTGCTACAGGTAGAATGGAAACTGTTAGAAGATTCTGCGAATTAACTTCTAATGCACTTGGATGGAACAAGAATGGGGGCAAATCAGGAATATTATGGGAGAATATTGGCATCAAAGAAATAGGAAGAAGAGCAGATACAGGTGAAATAGTAATAAGAATTGATCCAAGATATTATCGTCCTACAGAGGTAAACGAACTCTTAGGTGATGCTTCAAAAGCGAAAAGAATTCTTGGATGGGAACCTAAAATATCTCTTGAAAACTTGATCAAAGAAATGATTAAATCAGAAAAATAATTATGGACCCTAAAGATAGAATATTTATTGCAGGCAGTAATGGAATGGTTGGAAGTGCCTTGAAGAAACTTTTATTCCAAAAAGGATATGGAATTAAAAATTCAGAAGGAAAATTATTTTGTCCAACTAGAGAGGATTTAGATCTTTTAGATTATGAAGCAGTTAAATCATGGTTTAGTTTCCATAGGCCAGAAATTGTAATTATTGCTGCGGCAAGAGTGGGAGGAATTTTGGCTAATTCTTCAAAACCCTATGATTTTATATTTCAGAATCTTAGAATTCAAACAAATCTGATAGAAGCATGCAGACATTTCGGAATAAAAAAAATAATGTTTTTGGGCAGTAGTTGTATTTATCCACGATTGTGCGATCAACCAATTAAGGAGGAATATCTTCTTAAAGGTTACCTTGAGCCAACAAATCAATGGTATGCAATTGCAAAAATAGCAGGTATAAAACTTTGTGAATCATTAAAGTTACAGTATGGAATAGATACTATTTCACTGATGCCTTGCAACTTATATGGAGTTGGAGACAACTATAATCTACATTCAAGTCATGTAATCCCTGGATTAATACATAAGTTCCACACTGCAAAAATAAACAACCACAAAAAAGTTGTTTGTTGGGGCAGTGGTAATCCTCTAAGAGAATTTTTATATGTCGATGATTTAGCTGAAGCAAGTTTTTTTGTCTTAAAACAGTGGGGGACCTGTAAAGATAATTCAGAAATAAATAGTTTTTTTAAAAATACATCCTGGCTAAATGTTGGTAGTGGCATAGAAATTAGAATTAAAGAATTATCTTTTTTAATAGCCAAGTTGGTTAGATATGAAGGTAATATTGTTTGGGATACTAGTATTCCAGATGGTACTCCAAGAAAAATTTTAGATATAAGTAAAATAAAATCTTTGGGCTGGGAACCTAAAATAAAACTCGAGGAGGGATTAAAATTAGCAATAAACGATTTCAAGAAAGTATCTGCTACATTTTGAATTTTTACAATAATTTTATATGTCATAGATTTAAATTTTTTAAATTAAGGGAATTTTAAAAATTTAATAATGTATTAAAATAAGTTTATTTTGTAGAATGTTTTCTTATGTTCTATCGATTTAAAAAAACTTTTAGAAAAATTTTTTAAGCTTAATATGAAAATATTACATATATTCAAAAGATCACTATCTGATAATAAAGATACAAATTGATTAGGAAAGCAATATCTCGATAATGGCCATAATCTATTTCCACGCACACCCGATAAGATTATTGGGACCAAAGATTTATTTGATCCGGGTTTCATAAATTACTTATTTACTTATTAAATTCTTCTATTTTTGATTAACAATATTTCTATAATTATGACTATATGAAATATTGAACATCCTTTTTAGTTAAATATTATAATTTAAAATATATTGCCAAATAATAATAAATCTATATTAGTATGTTTAAAAAACAATTCATAAAATCTTAAAATACTACAAATAGGATATTCAAATTAATGATATCTGATAATTGGAAACTTTTTATTCAAAGAAAATCTAATTCAATAAAGACAACAAAAGTTGCCTGTATACTGGCTTACTATAATGGATCTGAATTTATAAAAGACCAACTTCAGTCAATTATTAATCAAAAGCAGGAAACCTTTGATTTAACTATTTTTATCTCTGATGATAATAGTCAGGAAAGTTTTCCTTCTCTAGAAAATTTGAATATTGATCAAAATATAGACCTTGAAATATTTTATAGAAAATCAAATTATAATTTAGGCTATGCTAAGAACTTTATTTCCTCTCTAAATTTAATAGGTTCTGAATATGATTATTATTGTTTCTCAGATCAAGATGATGTTTGGTTGTCTAATAAACTTGAAAAAGCAATTAGAAGTATAGAAAAACTCTCAACTAAAAAACCTGTTTTATATGGAGGTAGAACTACTTATTATGATGCAGAATGTTCAAGAAAACTTGGCTATTCTTTATTATTTAAAAAGAAACCTTCTTTCAGAAATGCGATTATTCAAAATATTTGTGGAGGAAATACTATGGTTTTCAATAATCATGCAAGAAATATCATAGTAAAATCCATAACAAATAATTTTGAAATTGTTTCTCATGATTGGTGGTGCTATCAGATCATTTCGGGATCGGGTGGAATTGTCTATTATGATAAATTACCATTTATAAAATACAGGCAACATGGGAATAATATATTAGGCGCTAATAATTTTCAAAGAGCTAAACTTTCCAGAATAATAAGTTTACTTGCAGGTAATTTTAGGATTTGGAATAATATTAATTTAGAAGCTCTCAATAAGAACAGAATTCTTTTGACCAAAGAGAATCAATTAATCTTAAGTAAGTTAAATGAATGTAGAAAACATTCTCTTTTGAGAAGGATTATAAGTTTTTATTCCCTTGGTATTCATAGGCAAACCAACTTTGGTAACTTAGCATTACTAATCGCAATTATTCTTAAAAGGCTTTAAATTTACACTCAATAAGATATTTGTTTAATAAAGTCATTTTTTTTTCCAAATAAATTTTTAAAACACAATATCTTATAAAATAAGACTATAAACTATTACTTTATTTTGTAATGACCAGAAACATTCTTGTAAATGGTGGAGCTGGATTTTTCTTAAGCCACAAATGTATAGAATTAGTGAATTCTGAATATAAGCCAATAATATTAGTCAATTTTTAATTGAGTTCTTATAAATCTATAAGGAGAATTGAAACAATCACACAACAAAAAATATAAAGTATAAATAGCAATATAAAAGATAAAAATCACTTATAAAATTAATAGAAACTTTAAATTGTGATGTAGTAATAAACTTTGCTGGATTTAAGTCGGTTAGAGAATCAGAAGAAAAAACATTAAAATATTTTTCAAATAATATTGCTTGAAGTATCAATCTTTTAGAAGCGTTGTCAAAAACTGGATTCAATAAATTAATTTTTAGTTCTTCAGCAACTGTCTATGGAATCCCAGAATTCATTCCGATTACTGAAATACATCCACTTATGCCAGAAAATGTTTATGTAAAACTAAATTAATGTTCGGGGATATTCTTAGAGATGTCGCTAATTCAAATTCAAATTAGAAGATATGCAACTTAGTATATTTCAATCCTATAGTTATTAACAAAAGTGGTCTAATTGGAGATAATTCAAAAATTATCCTTCATAATTTGATGCCATATTTAACTCAAGTTGCAATTGGTAGAAGGTCTCATTTAAATATTTTTGGAAATATTACAAAAAAGATGTGTTACAGGAATAAAAGACTATATACACTTTGTAGATTTAGATAAAGGCCATATAAAAGCTTTACAAAAAATAAATGAAATAGAATATGAATCAATTAAATTAGTTAACGGGACTAGGTTATTCAGTTCTTGATGTTATTAAATCTTTTAAAAACGCATGCGATAAAAAAATTAAATTTGAATTCAAAAATCGTAAAAAGGTGATGTTAATAAAAATTATGCTGATCCAACTAAAGCTAAAAATCTTCTAGGTTGGGAAGCAAAATTTAATATTACAGACATGTGTATGGATTCATGGATTTGGCAAAAAAATAATACTAAGGGTATTAACTAAAAACTAATTTTATTTGTAATTTTTAAATTTGAAAATCAAACAATTCCTAATATATAAATACAATTTAAAAAGTACTCTTGAATACTATTCAAAGTTAAAATAAAATGTGAGTTAAATATTAATTATTTCCTAATATTATAAAAATATTAATTGATGACTATTTTTATCACTGGTGGAGCAGGTTTTATTGGATCAAATTTCATTTTAGAATGGTTAAAATTAAATGATGAAAAAATTATCAACATTGATAATTTAACTTACTCAGGTAATTTATCTAATTTAGAATCAGTAACACAGAACAAGAATTATCATTTTGTTAGAGCAGATATTTGCGAATCTGTTAAGTTAAGCCAACTATTTGAGGAATATAACCCTAGAGCAATTATTCATTTTGCTGCTGAATCACATGTTGACAGATCCATAATTGGCCCATCAGAATTTATCCATACAAACATATTAGGGACTTTTAATTTACTTGAAGTAGTAAGAAAAATCTTCGAAACGGGAAGGCTTGATAAGGATTTTAGATTTATTCATATTTCTACTGACGAAGTTTATGGATCTTTAAGCGAAAATGAGAAGCCTTTTACCGAAAAAAATCAATATTGTCCAAACAGCCCATATAGCGCATCAAAAGCTTCATCCAATCATCTTGCAAGATCTTATTTTGAAACTTATAAAATCCCTACGATTATCACAAATTGCTCAAATAATTATGGTCCATACCAATTTCCAGAGAAGCTAATACCCCTAGTTATTAATAATGCTTTAGAAAGAAAAGAAATTCCAATTTATGGAGATGGCAAAAATATCAGAGATTGGCTTTATGTAAGAGATCATTGTTTAGCAATAATGAAAGTCCTTGAATTAGGAAATCCTGGAGAAACATATAATATTGGGGGCAATAATGAAATAAGAAATTTAGACCTTGTAGGACAAATCTGCGAAGAGCTAGATCAACTCTCTCCTATAGATAATTTTGGCGGATCAAAATATTTTGACCTTGTAAATTTTGTCCCTGATAGGCCAGGACATGATCGCAGATACGCTATTGACTCTTCAAAAATAAAAAATAATTTAAATTGGGAGCCCCTTGAGACTTTTAAAAGCGGTATGAAAAAAACAATAAGTTGGTATTTAGATAATTTGGAATGGATTGCAAATATTAGATCTGGCGAATATGAGAAGTGGATTTTTAAACAGTACAAATGAGAATTCTACTTCTTGGCTCAAAAGGACAACTTGGTTCTGAATTAAATATCTCATTACAGAATCTTGGTGAAATAGTAGATTCAGATCGTACGAAATTAAATTTAGAAAATCTTGATCAAATCTCTCCTTTTATAGAGAAAATAAAACCCTCAATTATCATAAATACTTCAGCATATACAAATGTCGAAGAAGCGCAAAATAGATCAGATATAGCTTCAATAGTGAATTATGAGGCGGTAGACATAATAGCTAAAGTTGCAAAAAAGTTAAATATTTTATTTATTCACTTTTCAACAGACTATGTTTTTGATGGAGCAAGTAATGAGCCTTATTCAGAAGATGATTTACCATGCCCATTAAATGTTTATGGGGAGACTAAGCTAAAGGGAGAAAAAGCGATCCAAAAGAGTGGTTGTATGTATTATATATTTAGAATTTCTTGGGTAATTGGGGTCAATGGTAATAATTTTGCAAAAAAAATTATTCAACTTGCAAAAGAGAGGGAGCATATAAAAGTAATCAATGACCAGAAAGGAGTACCTACTTCCCCGAGTTTAATAAGTGAAGTTTTAAACCATGTCATTAAATCTTATAAAACAAACACAAAATGGGGATTTGGTATCTATCACTTAACACCAAATGGTAAAGCATCATGGTATATAATTGCTAAATTTATTGTTAGTTTAATGAGAAATACAGAAAATAAAAGTTCTTATAAATTTAAAACTCTTGAACCAGTATTAACCTCGGAGTTTAAAACTAAAGCCCAAAGACCCCTTAATTCATTACTTAACCATTCGAAATTAGAAAAAGTCTTGGGATATAAACTAGATGATTGGGAAATATATTTTAAAAATGATGTTAAAAAAATTCTACAAAGTAATTTTGAATAATGGAAAGAAAAGGAATTATTCTTGCTGGTGGAAAAGGAACAAGGTTAGCTCCTCTAACCACATGTATTTCAAAACAATTACTTCCAGTATATGACAAGCCAATGATATATTATCCAATCTCTATTTTAATGTTGAGTGGCATTCGAGATATTCTTATTATTTCCACACCAAGAGATATTCCAAGTTTTAAAGCTTTACTTGGAGATGGGAAACAATGGGGCATTAATTTTGAATATGTAGTTCAGGATAACCCTGATGGCTTAGCTCAGGCATATATATTGGGAGAAAATTTTTTAAATGGTTCGCCCTCAATATTAATTTTGGGAGATAATATTTTTTATGGTCCATCTCTTAAAGAAAAACTTTTAAAAGCTAAAGAAAAAGAAGGAGCAACTATTTTTGCTTATAGAGTAAAGGACCCGGAAAGATATGGAGTCATAACTTTTAATAAAGAAGGCATGGTAACAGGCTTAGAAGAAAAACCTACAAAGCCTAAATCAAACTATTGTGTAACAGGAATGTATTTCTTCGATAAAAATGCTTGCGAATACGTAAAGAATATAAAACCTTCTAAGAGAGGAGAACTTGAAATAACAGATTTAAATAAAATTTATTTAGAAAAAGGAGAATTATCGGTTGAGATATTAAGCAGGGGTTACGCTTGGCTAGATACTGGTACTCATGAAACATTATTAGAAGCACAAGAATTTGTAAAAACTATAGAAAATAGACAAGGCTTGAGAATTTGTTGCCCGGAAGAAATAGCATATCGTAATAATTGGATAAATGAAGATCAATTAATAAAAATTGCAAAGCCATTTATTAAATCTAGTTATGGCGAATATCTTATCAAAGTACATAAAGATCCTCTTAATGAATTTTTATGAACGTAATTCAAACAAATCTTGATGGAGTTAAAATATTCGAGCCAAAGATTTTTGAAGATGAACGTGGATTCTTTTTTGAAAGTTTCAACAAAAAACTTTTTCAAGAAAGTATAAATTCAAATATAGAATTTGTTCAAGACAATCATTCTAGATCTGCCAAAGGGGTTCTTAGAGGACTACATTATCAAATTAAACCTTTCGAGCAAGGTAAGCTTGTTAGAGTGATGTTGGGTGAAATATTTGATGTAGCTGTAGATATTAGGCCAAATTCTAATAGTTTTGGTAAATGGGTTGGAGTATATTTAACCTCAAAAAACAGAAAGCAACTTTGGATTCCTCCTGGTTTCGCTCATGGGTTTCTTACTATTTCAAATTTTGCAGAAGTTGCCTATAAAACAACAAATTACTGGGATAAAGACTCTGAAAGAAGTATCAAATGGAACGACTCATCAATAAAAATTGAATGGCCTAATAAATCAATTGAATTGAATGAAATATTGTTAAGTGATAAAGATTCTGAAGCTTCTCTAATCTCAGAAATTAATTTAAAAGAGTTGTAAAAAAAATGTACATCCACATCCCAAGATCAATAGAATTTACAACTAGATTATCAGTAAATTTGATATGCTATTGTGATAAAACATGATTTACAATTTGCCAGAAATAATAAATATTTGCTTCACTTAAAAAATATTTATTATTATTTCAAAAATCAAAACTGGTCAGAATATAAAGACAAAACAATCTATTAAAATTTTTAAAAGAATAGGAGCTATTTAAAATGCTTTATGAAAATATCATTTCATTAATGTTTTACAAAATAAAAATTAGAATTAAAAAATTTTTGGCTTCAATAAATTATTTTATAATTTTTAAAAATAGATATAAAAATTTAGAAGAGAGAATAAATATAATTCATAAAAATCCTTTTACTTATAAAGAAATTGAACGAATT
>CENP01086071.1_pt1 | contig 11551 bp, 9 predicted proteins | sample 361281 | NCBI WGS metagenome assembly CENP01 (sample SAMEA2591122, study PRJEB7988) | marine metagenome | biome: marine biome (ENVO:00000447); feature: deep chlorophyll maximum layer (ENVO:xxxxxxxx); material: saline water (ENVO:00002010), including plankton (ENVO:xxxxxxxx) | depth 70 m
ACAATACCTGAAACAATACTAGCAATGGACATCATAGCTAGATTGACTAATAGTGAAGTTAGAATAAAAAAAGAAAGGTTTTCGGGAATGTCTAAAAGAAGTAATTTGAAAAAAGGAGTAATGATAATTAGTTGCGTAGTAGTTATAAAAATAAATCCGCTAACCCATTTGGAAAGAAATATCAGGCCACGATCAACTGGAGCTGATACCATCAATGAAAAAGCATCAAACTCTTTTTCATATGCGAATGAACGATGTACGCCAATAACAACAATGAACAAATTCATCAACCAAAACATTCCTGCTGAATAATTAGATAAAATCTCAGATGATATATTTGAAGAAAGTGCAAAAATAAGAATGATAGCCAAACCAAATATTAACATTGATAAAATAATTTGCTTTGACCTGAACTCTATTAAAAGTTCTTTTTTAATTAAATTAAGAAGCATTTTTTAAAAAATACTACCTGACTCTAATCTTAGGATGCGATCTCCATGAATTTTAGCTTTTTGATTATCATGAAGAACTAGAATTGCAGATTTATTTTGTATTTTAATTTCTGCAATTAATTGATCTACTAGTAAGATTCCATCTTCATCTAGACTTGAATAGGGCTCATCAAATAACAGTAAATCAGGATTAATTAAATCAATTTGAACAAGCTTCAACTTTTGCAACATTCCTCTTGAAAAAACATTGATTGGATTGTCAATAAAATCAATTAACCCATAACGATCTAATTTTTCTTCAATATATTTTTCTTTCGATGTCAAGCTTCTGAGGCTTAAAAGAAATCTTAAATTTTCTCTTGGTGAAAAAAATGAATACAAACCAGGATCGTGTCCGATGTAAAGGATATTCTGTCGATGTATGCTATCGTCTGCAATCAAATTCTTTTCTTTAAATGCTACTGTTCCTGAATCTGCTTTCATAATTCTGGCAATTATCCTCAGAAGAGTACTTTTTCCTGAGCCATTTTTACCCATCAAGGCAATGATTTCACCTTTGTTTTGTGTGAAACTTATACCATCAAGAACGCTCAATCTGTTAAAAGACTTGCAAATGTTCTTAACATAAAGCATTCATTTTTTCTTTATACTGGCTATAATTTCAGACACTTCGGCTTTTATTTCAGATCTACGCAACAAAAAATCATCTTTATTTAAATTTCCAATATCAAATTCCATTTCAAGTTCTTTTATTTGACGATATAAAATGATTTTTTTTCTTTTTAATAAATCTTTATCGTAGGCGTTATTAATTACATTGATTTTAGATAGTAATAATGGCTGAATAGAATATATGAGTGGTGCTACAAATATAATGATAGTAAAAATATGGTTAGCAAGAAAATCCAAAGCTTAATCCTTTCTAGGCCACAACGCAATTAACGTGCCAAAGGCCAATATGTATCCTCCGATCCATACCCATTTTACTAAAGGGTTAATCATAATTTTAATGAATGCGATACTATTATCACTGCTTACAGAAGAGAATATCGAGTAGATGTCTTTATTCATTGTTGAATATATATCTAATTCACTATGAGGCTGTCGCTTATTTATATCGGGATTTTTGTGAAAATAAACTCTTTTTTCTGGTCGAAGGCTTGTAATGAAATTTCCAGCAGCATCTGACACGCGCAAATCAGTTATCCATGCATAATGATTGGGTCGTTCTTCTTCATACATTCTTGTTAATTGGAAATTATAATTAGACACGCTCTCGATTTGTCCAACCTGAATACCAAATTCTTTTTCTTTGTCAAATGCATGACCTGTAAAACCAACAAACATTAAAACAATTCCAAGATGGACAATATAACCACCATATCGTGAGCGATTCTTTTCAATCATTTTATATAAAGATAAGAATATCGTTTCATTAAACTTGCTTTTTCGAACTTTAACACCCTTGATAAACTCACTTGAAATAGCTATAACAACAAAAATGCACAGACTAAAAGATATAATTGTATAAGTAGTGAACCCTAAAAAAACAAATATGATTGCTCCTAAAAGTCCAAATGCAATAGGAAGTGCAAAGTTCTGTATTAGTTTATTATTGGAAGTACCTTTCCATGCAAGCATAGGGCCAATTCCTGTCAGGGCTAGTAGAGCTAAACCAATAGGTGTATTAATCTGATTAAAAAAAGGAGGTCCTACAGAAATTTTATCTCCATTGAACCATTCGGTTATAACTGGAAATAATGTGCCCCAAAACACTCCAAAACACATAACTACAAAAATTAAGTTATTAAATAAAAACCCGCTTTCTCTTGATGAAACAGATTCAATTTTCCTTGGGGATTTTAAAACTGTCATTCGTGAAAACATCAATCCAAAGGAACTTGCAAGAATTATAAAAACAAACGATAAAAATACAGGGCCAAGAGAAGACTCGGTAAAGGAGTGAACAGAGCTCATTACACCAGAACGAGTTAAGAAAGTTCCAAAAATACACAGGCTGAATGTTAAAATGATAAGAACCATATTCCAAACTCGAAGCATATCTTTTTTTTCTTGAACAATTATTGAGTGTAGAAAAGCGGTTGCAGTAAGCCATGGCATAAAGCTCGCATTTTCAACGGGATCCCAGGCCCAATAACCACCCCAACCTAACTCTTGATATGCCCACCAGCCACCTAAAATAATACCAATGCTTAAAAATAACCATGAAACAAGAGTCCATCTTCTTATGCTTCGAATCCATAAAGCTCCAATGTCTTTATTAACAAGAGCAGAAAAAGCAAATGCAAATGGAACAGAAAAACCAACATAACCAAGGTATAATGTTGGAGGGTGAATAGCCATAGTGATATTTTGAAGTAATGGATTTAATCCATTGCCATTTTGAACGACAAAGTCCGCTTGGGTTGGTTCAAATGGGTTTGTAATAAAATTGGTTAGTATGAGAAAAAAAAGCTGTATAACAGACATCGTTATTATGACCCATGGCATTAAGTTTAAATGCCTGTCTTGATTTTGAATAATGGTTACAGTATTGAAAATAGATAGAATAAAAAGCCAAAATAATAATGAGCCTGATTGACCAGCCCATAATGCAGAAATTTTAAAAATATTAGGTGTTTCATAGCTTGTATATCGAGCAACATAATCAATATCAAAATTGCTTACAAAAAGCTGGTAGCCCAGAATGAAGGTGGAAATAAAAACAAAAAAAGATATTGCTAAACCTAGCCTTTGACCAGCAAGAAACAACCGATGATCTAGAGTGCGGTTGTATGCAATTAGCGTTATAATTGAAAGTACACTACAACCCAGCGCTAGGTTTAATGCTACTCCCCCAGCAACAGGAGTCATGTTTCTAATTCTTCAAGTTTATAATTAGACTCTTCACGTAAATCACCCTCGTAGCGAGATGCGCATTTTGTTTGAAGTTCATCAGCAACAAAGACACCATCACGGTATTCACCCGTAACTATAACCTCAGCACCATCTTTAAATAAGTCAGGTCGAGTCTTAGAGTAATTAACTGCAAGCTCAGCAGAACCTTCTTTTAAAACAAAGAAGCATTCAAGCTGGTTTGACTTAGATATCTCGATTGAACCATTTTTAACAATTCCACCTAATTTTATTCTAGACGAAATTTTGTTATTAACGAGGTTCTCAACAGAAACAAATCTAGCCATTGCTTTTTCATCGCTAGGATTAAAGGAAACCCATCCTATCCAAAATAGGATTACAGATAAAACCCCTAAAATCAAACTAAATATTTTACTATTCATGACTCAAACAAATCCCCTAATCTTTAACTACGAATTTAAAACACAGAAGTTTCATTCCATTCACCAAATTCATTTTTCATTATTATTACTATTTCACCCATTGTTGCTCCAGCTTTTACAGCTTCTATAATTGACGGTAGCAAGTTATTGCCATTTCTACATGAATCTTCAACTTCGGATAAAGTTTTTTTAACATACTCGCCATCCCTGGATTTTCTAAGTTTTTCTATTTTTTTATTCTGATACTCTTCAACATCTCTTCCAATTTCTAATATTGGTATATCGATCTTTTCATCAGGCTTTGTAAAATCATTAACCCCTACATGAATAAGCTCATTGCTGTCTATTTTTTTTTGGTGGGCAGACGCTGAACGTGAAATCTCATACTGAAAATAACCTTTTTCTATTGCAGGTATAACACCACCCATAGTTTCAATTTCTTTAAAATATTTTTCCGCCTCGTCTTCAATTTGGTCTGTAAGGTTCTCTACAAACCAAGAACCGCCTAGAGGATCTGTCACATTAGATACTCCAGTTTCAAAAGCTATTATCTGTTGCGTTCGCAATGCAATTTCAGCTGCTTTTTCAGAAGGCAATGCTAGTGTTTCATCCATAGAATTGGTGTGCAGAGACTGTGTACCGCCAAGCACAGCTGCAAGACCTTGAAAAGCTGTTCTGGAAATATTGTTTTCTGGTTGCTGCGCAGTAAGTGAGCATCCCGCGGTTTGCGTGTGGAATCTTAACTTCCAAGATTCAGGGTTCTTAGCACCATAGCTATTCTTCATTCGCTTTGCCCAAATTCTCCTAGCTGCGCGAAACTTTGCTATTTCTTCAAAAAAATCTAGGTGCGAATTGAAAAAGAAAGATAGTCTTGGGGCAAATAAATCAATATCAATACCAGCATTGATTGCATATTCAACATATGTAAAACCGTCAGCGAGCGTAAATGCTAATTCTTGAGCAGCTGTTGAGCCAGCCTCCCGAATGTGATAACCTGAAATTGAAACAGTGTTATACTTTGGCATGTTTATAGTGCAAAATTCAATCATATCTGTAACAAGTCTCATGGATGGTTCAGGAGGAAATATCCACTCCTTTTGCGCAATAAATTCTTTTAATATATCATTTTGAAGAGTACCTCTGAGATTTTTGATATCAACCTTTTGTTTTTCTGCGGTTGCGATATATAAAGCTAGCAGAATTATTGCTGGACCATTAATTGTTTGAGATACCGATATTTCTCCAAGATTTATACCAGAAAAAAGATCTTCCATATCATCTAGGCATGAAACAGAGACTCCACACTTACCCACCTCCCCTTCAGACCAAGGGTGATCTGGGTCGTAGCCCATCAATGTTGGCATATCATATGCTACGGATAGCCCTGTTTGCCCTTTCTTCAATAATGAATGAAATCGCTTGTTTGTCTCGAGAGCAGTACCGAATCCAGAAAACTGCCTTTTTGTCCAAAGTTTTCCGCGATACATGCTTGAGTGAACACCGCGCGTAAAAGGATACTGCCCAGGAAAGCCAATATTATCAATATAGTTTTCATCAGGATTTTTTGGGTAGTAAAGAGGGTCTAGTTTTTTACCGCTTAAAGTGTCAAAATTGTAATTCCTTGAGGGAGCATCAGTTAAGCTCTTCACCCATTCATGCTTTGCAGTATCAAAAGATTTTTTATTTTTTGACATCGATGCTTATATCCTTATATGTTTTTTTAATTTGAAGCATTTTATTTATACCTTCAAATAACATCCAAATTATCAATACAATTAATAAAATAGTTAAAATAAATAAAGTATTATTTATTCCATAGAATGAAATCGCGTTTACCATTAAAGCTGAAAAAGTTATAATCATTAAAAGTATCATAGGAATTAATAATGGTAATATAGGTTTTCTTTTTTTCCAAAAATAAAGAGTAAGAACCATTAAGGTTAAGGCTGCTAACATTTGATTGCTCGCACCAAAAATTGGCCACAATACCCATCCTGCTTGCTTGGAGATCCCAGATGAAGGATCTTCAATATTCCAAAAAGTCATGAATAATGCTGGTAAAACCGCTATTAGCGTAGCAAGGTATTTATTTGTAAGAATTTCTATTCTGGCAGCTTTTCCAAACTCATTTAAAATGAAACGCTGTATTCTCATGGCGGTATCAAGTGTTGTTGCAGCAAATGAAATAACTAGTACGGCCATTAAAGTATTTGCAAAAGATTCTGGAATACCAAGTGACTTTATAAGCGCTCCTCCGCCCAGAACAAATGCTGCTGCTTTGTTTCCACTAGCATGTTCCCAAGTATCATAATACATTGACCAGTCAAGGTCAGCAATATAACCGTTACTTGGAAGGTTCGCATGACCTACTAGAGAAATTCCCGCAACAGCTGCGATAGTAGATATTAAAGCAAGAGTTCCTTCGCCAAGCATTCCTCCATATCCAATCATTCTTGCGTCAGTAAAATTTTCCAATTGTTTAGAAGTAGTTCCAGATGCAACTAAACCATGAAAGCCGCTAATTGCGCCACATGCAATAGTAACAAAAAGCAAAGGAAATAAATTAGGAGCGCTTGGATCAGAAAGAGGTCTTATTGCTGGCGCAGAAACGACAGGCTGAGAAACTATAACACCTAAAAATAATAGTGCAAGTCCAATAAATAACTGATGGCTATTTATATAATCCCTTGGCTGAAGGAGGACCCAGACAGGAAGTAAACTTGCAATAGAAGCGTAAATAAATAAAAGAATGATCCAGATATTTTTTATATCAGGAGCTGAGGCAGAGGTAAAAAGAATTATAGGGTTGTTTGATCCAACCCAAACGAAAAAATAAAGTAAAGCTACAGAGCACAATGAGAGAAACAGGCCATTTATATTTTTTTTATTTAACAGTACTCCCATAATTAAAGCAATTACTATCTGAATATTTACTGGAATAACAGATGTTGGGACTGAAACGAAAAGATCAGCAATTGCCATTGCGAAAACAGCAAGTACAAGCCATACCAATAGCAAAACAAAAACAAGAAACATTAATCGAACACGTTTGTTAATCACAGATGAAGTTATATCTGCAATACTTCGACCCTGTTCTCTTACGCTTAGAACTAGGGCCCCCAAATCATGGGCAGCACCCATAAATACTGTTCCAATCAAAATCCAAAGTAATGCAGGAAGCCATCCCCAATAAGCCGCAACGCATGGACCTATAATTGGAGCTGCGCCAGCTATAGAAGTGAAATGATGGCCAAAAAGAATGTGTTTTTTTGTAGCATGATAATCAATACCGTCAGACATGCTTATCGAGGGGGTAGTTAGCGGTTTATTTATATCAAAAATACTTTGAGATAGATACTTTGAATAAAACTTATAGCCCAGAAAAAAAGCAGTAAAGCCTACAGCTACAAGGACTAAAGAGCTCATAAAATCAATATTGAAGCTTTACAGGGTTATCTATATTGATCACTGCCTTTTCTATTCCATTTTGATTTACACCCCATTTTTCAAGAAGAAGATCTCTTGGGCCGTGCTCTACGAATTCATCTGGGAGAGATATAATTTTTACATTGCCTTTATACTCATGTGTTATAAGCCAAGATGCAACACTTTCACCAAAACCGCCAGTCTTAACGCCTTCCTCAATTGTTATAACATTTTGAAATTTATTTATAACAGATCTTAAATAGTTTACATCCATTGGTTTGATGAATCTACAGTTCACCACTTCACACTCTATTCCTTTTTTGATAAGGTTTTCAGCGGCATTAATTGCGTCAAACACCTGAGGACCAACTGCAAGAATTACAGTATTTCCATCCGATTTACGACAGACTTCCCAACTACCAATTGGTAATAGCTCAGCTTGACCTTTTGTGTCAAAATTAACTGAGTTTGCTTTGGGGTAGCGAATTGAAAAAGGGCCATCGGTATAGTCGAGCGCAGTGTAGAGCAAATGTCTGAGTTCATTTCCATCTTTGGGGGCAGTCACAATTAGATCTTGAACGCATTTTAAATATGCAATATCGAGAGCGCCGTGATGAGTAGGTCCGTCTTCGCCAGCAATTCCCGCTCTATCCATGCAAAATACTACTGGAAGATGCTGAATAGCTGCGTCATGAATAATATGATCATAAGCTCTTTGTAAAAATGTAGAATATATAGCTGCTATAGGTCTGACGTCTTGAGTTGCTAGTCCTGCTGCAAAAGTAACAGCATGCCCTTCAGCTATTCCAACATCATAGTAACGCGATGGAAATTCTTTTGCATAAGGAACTAAACCTGTTCCCTCACGCATGGCTGCAGTGATACATACCGTATCATTTCTATTTCTTGCTATTTCACATACAAGTGATCCAAAAACATCTTGAAAAACAGGTGATTTAACCACAGAGGAAGTTTTTTCATCGATTTTTCCATTAGTCTTGCTAGTCGGTTTCACCGCATGAAACTTTACAGCGTCTAAATAATATTCATCATTATTTGAATTAGTAGAAACCATGCCTTTGCCTTTTTTTGTTAGGATGTGAAGTAAGCATGGGGTTTTTAGATCTTTAATTTTATCTAATGTCGAAACAAGCTCATCTAGATTGTGACCATCAATCGGTCCAAAATATCTAAAACCCAACTCTTCAAATAGCATACCAGGAACAAGAAAAGATTTCAAGCTCTCCTCAACTTTTCTTAATATCTTTTGGATAGTTTTCTTTCCAAAAGTCAGTTTACCTGCAACATCCCATATCTCAGATCGAATTTGATTATAAACTGGGTTTGTCACAATTTTAGTCAAATAAGTATTTAAGGCACCAACATTTGGACTTATAGACATTTCATTATCATTTAGAATTACTAGCATAGGTGTTTTTAAATGTCCGGCATTATTCATTGCCTCAAAAGCTAATCCACCCGTCATTGAGCCATCACCAATAACTGAGACTACCCTATGATTCTTGCCGTTAATTTTTTGGGCTTCAGCAATTCCAGCGGCAGCTGAAATTGAAGTTGAGGCGTGGCCAGCTCCAAAAGCGTCATACTCACTCTCGCTAATTTTTAAAAATCCGCTTAAACCACCCATTTTTCGAATCGTATTAAACCTATCCAGTCTTCCGGTTAATATCTTATGTGCATAACCTTGATGTCCAACATCCCATACGACCTTATCTTTGGGCGTATTAAAGACTTTATGGAGAGCAACGGTTAGCTCAATTACTCCTAAAGTAGGTGCTAGATGACCTCCTATTTCAGTAACCGTTTCTATGGTAAAATGCCTGAGCTCATCAGCTAATTTATTTAATTCATCTGAATTCAGCTTACGAACATCAGATGGAGATTTTATTTTAGGCAATAAATTAAGCAGCATTATTTTCTTTCATGAGTTCATTTTTTTTTGTGAAAATATAATTATGGAAAAAAGCTATATCACTTAATTCAGGGTGAAAAGTTAAGCCGAAATGAATACCAGATCTAACAACGACAATATCACTATTGCATTTTGCTATAACATCAATTGATTTACCTACACTAATTATCTTAGGAGCACGAATAAATGGTGCTTTAATTTTATAGGCTTGCTCATTAATATTGATGTTTACATTCCCTATGAAAGAGTCAGCTTGCCTCCCATAAGCGTTACGACAAACCTCAATATCAAGAATACCTAAAGTAGATAGTTGATTGTCATTTCTGATGAGTGAGCTCATCATAATAAGACCTGCGCAAGTACCTAAAATTGGTTTTTTCAAGGAAAAATCTTTTATTTCATCATGAAAACCAACTCTTTTCATTAGATCATTAATTGTTGTTGATTCACCGCCAGGAATAATTAATCCATCGATGTCTATCAATTGATCTGGGTATCTAATTTCTTTAACTGGAATTTTTAATCCAATAAGAATTTTAATATGGGCTTGATAATTACCCTGCAATGCTAATATTCCAATCATAGTGCTAAACCGCTATTTACCAACCTCTTTCCTGCATTCTTTCAGCTTCTGGAATTTCAGACATATCAACGCCTTTCATTGCAGATTTTAAACCAGTAGAAATTTCAACTAATTTTTTAGCATCCTGATAATAGGTTACAGCATCGACAATAGCTTTTCCTCTAGGAACTGGATCGTCGCTCATAAATATACCAGAGCCCACAAAGACGGTTTCTGCTCCAAGTTGCATCATCAATGATGCGTCAGCTGGTGTTGCTATACCTCCAGCAGCAAAGTTAGGCACAGGAAGCTTTCCAAGCTTAGCAACCTGTTGAACCAGGGAAAAAGGAGCCCCCATATTTTTAGCTGCCGCCATCAACTGATCTTGATCCATTACTGTTAGGCCTTTAATCTCATTTTGAACTTGGCGCATATGTCTTACTGCTTCAACAATATTTCCACTACCTGGCTCACCCTTTGTGCGTATCATAGCGGCCCCCTCACCAATTCTTCTCAAGGCTTCACCTAGGTTTCTGCAACCACATACAAAAGGAACTTTAAAATCATTCTTCCAAATATGGTTATGTTCGTCAGCTGGAGTTAGAACTTCACTTTCATCAATAAAATCTACCTCTAATGCTTCTAATATCTGGGCTTCAGCAAAGTGTCCAATACGCGCCTTTGCCATTACAGGTATTGTAACTGAATTCTGAATATCTTTTATCATTTGAGGGTCGCTTGCTCGTGCTATTCCACCCTCTTTTCTAATTAAAGCCGGTATCCTTTCGAGCGCCATTACTGCTACAGCACCAGCTTGCTCAGCTTGCTTAGCTTGCTCAGCATTCATTACATCCATAATAACGCCACCTTTAAGCATTTCAGCTAAACCAACTTTTACTTCAAAATTTTCGTTTTTAGGCATAAATCTCCTCCTTCTGGACATTTCCTATTTCTTTAATTCTTTCAAGAACTTCATTTATAATATTATCTGGTGTGCTAGCTCCAGCAGATATTCCAACTGTTTCACAATTATCAAGCCATGTCTCATCTATATCATCTGCACATGTTACTTGATAAGAGCTAGTATTGCGCTCTTTCGATAAATCTGTTAAACGCTTAGAATTAGCACTGGTAAATGATCCAATAACAATCATCGTATCACATTTTTCTGATAATTCTTTTATTTGTTCTTGATTTCTTTTAGTAGGAAAGCAGATCGTATTTACAAATCTAAGATCCACTACTTTGCTCATCAAAATATTTACTATCTCTTGAACATTTTCTATAGTTTGCGTTGATTGACTTACGATACCAGCTCTCTTAGTTTTTCTCAAACGCATAGCTTCTTCAGAAGTTGCAACAATTACAGGGTTTTTTACTTGACTTGCAATACCAACAACTTCATCATGACCGTGATCTCCAATGATAATAATTTTTCTTCCATCTTTTTCAAGGTCTTTGATCTCATCATGTATATCCCTAACTAGTGGGCAAGTAGCATCAACAATATTCATTTTTTTTTCTTCGGCTTGCCTTGTTATATCTACGTGAGTACCGTGAGCACGAAGGAGAACAGGCCTACCGTCTGGTACTTCTTCTAATGAGTCAACTACTTTAGCCCCAACTTTATCTAGATCATCAACCACGTTTTCATTGTGAACAATATGGCCGAGCATATATACATCTCCATGCTCTTTTGCAGTATCATATGCCATATTAACGGCATCGCGAACTCCAAAGCAGTAACCGGCATTTTTTGCTAATAAAATCTTCATTAAATCTGAGCCTTGTTTTGTTGATCAATTTCGAAAAAAGTTTTGTCTAATATTTTTTGCAATACAATATCGGTTTTTCCTTCAACAGTAGCACCAGCTGCAAA
>CENP01115659.1_pt1 | contig 11539 bp, 12 predicted proteins | sample 361281 | NCBI WGS metagenome assembly CENP01 (sample SAMEA2591122, study PRJEB7988) | marine metagenome | biome: marine biome (ENVO:00000447); feature: deep chlorophyll maximum layer (ENVO:xxxxxxxx); material: saline water (ENVO:00002010), including plankton (ENVO:xxxxxxxx) | depth 70 m
CATCTGAAATCAATAATTTATGAACTTTTATGGTTCTTAAACGGTGAGACAAACATAAAATACTTAAAGGATAATGGTGTAAATATATGGAACGCTTGGGCTGATTCTAACGGAGACCTAGGCCCAGTTTATGGTTTTCAATGGAGAAATTGGAATAATGATGGAATTGATCAGATTTCAAATTTGATAAACGATTTAAAAAATAATCCAAATAGCAGAAGACACTTGATTTCAGCTTGGAATCCTTCCGTTTTACCTGATACTTCTAAATCATTTGAAACTAATGTTGCTAATGGAAAAGCTGCTTTACCCCCTTGTCATGCTTTTTTTCAATTTCATGTAATTAATGGTAAACTTTCATGTCAATTATATCAAAGAAGTGCAGATATTTTTCTGGGTGTGCCCTTTAATATTGCCTCATATTCACTATTAACCCTTATGATAGCTCAGGTTTGCGATTTAGAGCCTGGTGATTTCATTCATACATTTGGTGATGCGCATATTTACAGCAATCATTTCGAGCAGATGAAATTGCAATTAACAAGAGAACCAAGGAAATTACCAACTATTAAAATAAATAATGAGGTTAATAATATTTTTGACTTTAAATTTGAAGATTTCATTTTAGAAAATTATGACCCTCATCCGCATATAAAAGGTAAAGTTGCCGTTTAATTTATTTTAATGAAAAAATCTATTACTATTATTGTTGCTGCTGCTGAAAATAATGCAATTGGTAAAGACAATGACCTTATTTGGAGTTTACCCAATGACCTAAAAAGATTTAAAAAATTAACTTCTGGACACAGCATCATAATGGGAAGAAAAACTTTTGATTCATTTCCTGGGTTGTTACCAAACAGAAAACACATTGTTATCTCTAGAAATAAAAATATTTCCTTTTCCGATGAAGTTGCGGTTGCAAATAACTTTGAAGATGCTATAAGAGAAACAGGTGATGATGAAAATCCTTTTATTATAGGAGGTGGACAAATTTATAAATTAGCCATGGACCTAGTTGATAAAATTGAACTTACAAGGGTTCATGAAGAATTTAAAGCTGATACTTTTTTCCCAAAAATTGACGAGGATAAATGGGAACTTATTAATGAGGAATTTAATGAAAAAGATGAAAGACATCAATTTTCATTCACATATAAAACTTATATTAAAATTAGATAATGAAAGCATATATTTTTCCGGGGCAGGGAGCTCAATTTCCAGGGATGGGTAAGGATTTATTTGAAAACTCAAAAACCGCATATGATTTATTTAATATTGCAAATGAAATTTTAGGATTTAGAATAAGTGATATTATGTTTGATGGTTCTGCTGAAGATTTAAAACAAACCTCGGTAACTCAGCCAGCAATTTTTTTACACTCAGTTATATTAGCCTTAAGTAATGAAGACGGAATATTACCTGAGATGGTTGCAGGCCATTCGTTAGGAGAATTTTCAGCATTAGTTGTAAATAAATCAATCTCCTTTGAAGATGGGTTAAAATTAGTTTCAATCAGAGCTAATGCTATGCAAAAAGCTTGTGAAAATAATCCAGGAACAATGGCAGCTGTTTTGGGTCTGGAAGATAATATTGTTGAAAAGATTTGTGGAGAAATTAATGGCACTGTTGTAGCTGCAAATTATAATTGTCCTGGTCAATTGGTTATTTCAGGTGAATTAAATTCTATAGAAATAGCATGTGAAAAATTAAAAGAAATTGGTGCAAGACGTGCCCTAGTTTTACCTGTTGGTGGAGCATTTCATTCTCCTTTAATGGAAGAAGCAAAAAAAGAACTCGAAGATACTATTAATAAAACCTTTTTTTCAAATCCAATATGTCCAATATACCAAAATGTTAGTGGGCTTGCTTTATCAACAGAAAATGAAATAAAAGAAAATTTAATTTCTCAACTCACCAGCCCTGTGAGATGGACTCAATCAATCAATAATATGATTAGTGATGGTGCAACTGAATTTATAGAAGTTGGACCTGGAAAAGTTTTACAAGGTTTGGTAAGGAAAATTAGCAGGGATTTAAAGGCAAGTTCACTAAATTTAGAAAATGATTGATAGAAGACAACGTAACATATTAATAACAATAATTGTTTTATTAAGTATTGCCTCTGATCAAATTTCAAAAGTTTGGGTAAGAAACAACTTTGAAAGTTATATAGAAAAAAGTATCATTGGCGATGTGTTTACTTTGATAAAAGTTGAAAATACCGGAGCATTTTTAGGGATGGGCAGTGAATTATCGGAAACACTAAGGATCTTATTGTTAATTGTTTTACCTGTTATAGTTTTAGTGTCCATTACTATTTATACCTATATTGATAAATCATTGGATAAAACTTCAATTATCGGATTTTCATTAATTATTGGTGGTGGTATAGGGAATATTTTTGATAGAATTGTCTATGGATCAGTTACAGACTTTCTTTATTTGAATTTTGGTGGGATTATGAAAACAGGAATTTTTAATATTGCCGATTTATCTGTTACAACAGGTATGATTTTGATTTTGATTTCAAGTTTTAAAGGAACTAGGATAACATTGGGCTACTGAGAATATCTGTCCGTTTTAGTTTCATGACTTTGATAAATCTCTTTTAGTTATTTTTGTTTTAAAATATATACTATTAATTTTCTTTTATTTAAAATAACTGAACTGATTCTTTCACTTTGCTCTCTCTTTTCAAAGAAAATTGAAATAGGGATAATCGGAAGAAAAAATAGTTTTAAAAAACTGAATCTTTGTTATAAGAAAGGTGACAGGATTATACATATTCACTGTGCATCTCACGGAGAGTATTTACTATCAAAAAAGTTAATCGAAAATCTTAAAAAGAGATTTGAAAATCACAAGTTTTTACTTTCGTTCATTTCTCCGTCAGGTTACGAAAATGTAGAAAATGATTTATTTGATTGTATTATATATCTTCCTCTGGCATCAAATAAAAATTGTGTTAAATTTTATAATATAATTAAACCAACAGCTACATTTTTTATTAAAAATGAAGTTTGGCCAAATTATATTAAACATGCCAAACTGAATGGGTCAAAGGTTTATTCTGTGGGTGGTAATTTTAGAATAAATTTCTTAAAAAAACTTTTAAAAATTAATTCTGGAATTAAACATTTTGATTCAATATATACTTTAAACGAAAAGTCTAAAAAAGTAATTGAATCTATAGGAAATAAAAATACAATCATTTGTGGTGATTTAAGATTTGATGCTGATATTCCAAAATTAACCAAAAAAGCCTCTGATAATATCAGCAAATTTATAGATAACAAGACATGTATTGTATTTGGTAGCACATGGAGGGAAGATGAAGACATTATTCTTCGTTATATTAAAAATTCTGACAGAAAAATAAAATACATTATTGCGCCTCATGAAATTTCTAATAACCCTAAAAGAATAGAAAAAAATTTAGGTGATGAATCAATTCTTTACTCGGATATTAAATTAAAAACTAATCTGCAAGAATTCTCCTGCCTAATAATAGATAATATAGGTATGTTATCAGCTCTTTATAATTACAGTTCGATTTCATATGTCGGAGGTGGCATGGGGAAAAAAGGATTACATAATACATTAGAACCTGCATACTTTTCTAAGCCAATAATTATCGGTAAAAACTATCAAAAATTTGAAGAAGCAAACGAAATGATTAAAAATGGGAATATGATCAGTATTTCAAATTATAATGAATTTTATAATGCAATTGAATCACTTATCGATAACGAAAATTTATTGATAAAAATGTCAAAAAAATGCACAGAGTATTTTGATAAAAAAAAGGGTGCTGTGAAAATAATACTAAATGATTTAAAATGAAAAAACTGATAAACTACTTAACTCTGATATTTTTATGTTATAATTCAAGCTTCTCACAAAGTGTACTTTTGGAATCATTCGGACCATCTTTCAATAGTCCTGTTGAAATTAAAAATGCCGGTGATGAAAGATTATTTGTAGTTGAAAAATCAGGAAAAATTAAAATTTTAAATCAGAACGGAAGTGTAAATTCAACTCCATTTTTGGATATTGAAGATAGAGTGTCCACCAATGCTAATGAGAGAGGATTACTAGGTCTAGCATTTCACCCAAATTACCCTGAAAATCCATTTTTCTTTGTTAATTACACAAATAATAGTGGCGCTACAACAATATCAAAATTTTCTGTAAGTGCCGACCAGGACATTGCCAATGACAGTGAAACTATTTTACTTGAAATTAATCAACCATACGCAAATCATAATGGGGGTTGTATAAATTTTGGTCCTGATGGAAATCTATACATAGGAATGGGTGATGGTGGAAGTGGTGGAGATCCACAAAATTATTCTCAAAATACTGAATCATTATTGGGAAAAATGCTAAGAATAAATGTAAACAGTGGGGCATATTCAATCCCAGAAACTAACCCTTATGGAGATGAGATTTGGAGTGTTGGACTAAGAAATCCTTGGAAATTTTCCTTTGACAGTTTAAACGGAGATTTATGGATTGCGGATGTTGGTCAAAATGAATTTGAAGAGATTAATATGGTTCAAAATAATACTACTAATATAAATTATGGATGGAGATGTTATGAGGGCAACGAACCTTATAATCTGTCGGGTTGCCCTGATGAAGGTCTAACTTTTCCTGTTTCAACATATTCACATTACAATAGTGGAGACTTTAAGTGTTCAATAACTGGTGGATATGTGTATCGAGGTAATCAAATATCGGGGTTGAATGGGGTTTATTTTTTCGCTGACTATTGTAGTGGTGAAATTGGATTACTTTCAAAAAATGAGAATGATGAATGGGACATGTCCCTTGCATTTCCAAATATAAATGGTAGTTGGGTTTCATTTGGTGAAGATATAAATGGTGAGCTTTATATAGCATCAATTAATGGAGGTGTTTATAAAATTATTGATGCTGCCTTATCAAATAATGAAATTGATAGTAATACACTTAATTATTTTCCCAATCCATTTCAAGATTATATTCAGATAAATTCAGTTAGACCAATTAATATCGAATTATACGATTTATCAGGAAGGAAATTAAGGGAATTTAAAAATTATAATCAGGAAATTTTAGATTTAGGCTTCCTTAATAAAGGAACTTATATTATAAAAGTTGACGGCTATCTAGTCAAAAAATTGATTAAAAATTAATTTTCTATTTTAATTTGATTGATGAAATTGTGGATGTTTTTTAAACCATTTTTTTGAATGTATTTTATAAAAGCGCTGCCCACAATACAACCCTTTGAGTATTTACTAGCAATAGAGAAATTTACATTATCTGAAATTCCAAAACCAATAATTTTAGGTGTAGATAAATTCATTTTTTCTAATTTTTTGAAATAATTTATACTGCTTTCATCGAATTTATTTGTAGAGCCAGTTATACTTAATGAACTTACAACATAAAGAAATCCATCGCTATTTCTATCTATATATTCTATTCTTTTTTTACTGGTTTGCGGAGTAATTAAAAATATATTTTGAATTTGATTTTTTTCAAAGATTATTTTATAATTTGAAAGGTAAATATCAATTGGTAAGTCAGGAATTATCAAGCCATCAATTCCAATTTCATTACACTTTTTACAAAACTCCTCAACTCCAAATTGGAAAATAGGATTGAAATAACCCATGATTATTAAAGGAATATTGACATGATTTCTAATTTCTTTGAGTTGTTCAAACAGAATATTTGTTGATATTCCATTATCTAATGCAATTTTTGAGCTCATCTGAATAGTCTCACCATCAGCTAAAGGATCACTAAATGGTAAACCAATTTCAATCATATCCACACCAGCAGAAACTAAATTTTTAATTATTTCAATTGTACTATTTAATTCAGGAAATCCTGCGGTAAAATATATTGACAAAATATTGTCTTTTTCTTTAAGAGTTTTACTAATTCTGTTCATTGTATATTAAAATAATTTATATAATTCTCTAGATCTTTATCACCTCTACCTGAGAGGTTTAGAACAATTATATCAGTCGAATTAAATTTTTTATGATCAAATACTGCTAAAGCATGTGAGGTTTCAATAGCAGGAATAATTCCTTCAAGTTGTGACAATTGCAAACCAGCTGACATTGCCTCGTCATCATCTATTGAAATAAACTCTCCTCTTCCTGAGCTAAATAAATTAGCATGCATAGGCCCTATACCTGGATAATCTAATCCAGCTGAAATTGAATAGGGTTCAGTTATTTGACCATCATCGGTTTGCATAAGTAAGGTCTTGCTCCCATGTATAATTCCCGTTTTACCCAATTTTGTAGTCGCAGCTGATTTTCCAGAATTTACTCCTTTTCCAGATGCCTCAACACAAATAATTTTTACTCTTTCATAATCCAAATAATCATAAAACGTACCAGCCGCATTACTTCCTCCACCTACACAAGCGATTAAATAATCTGGATAATTTCTTCCTTCAACTAAAAGAAGTTGCTCTTTAATCTCTTTTGAAATAACAGACTGAAATCTAGCAACCATATCAGGAAAAGGATGTGGTCCAACAACGCTCCCAACAATGTAATGAGTATCAATTGGATTGTTAATCCAGTCTCTCATTGCTTCATTTGTCGCATCTTTTAAAGTTGAACTTCCAGATGTTACGGGAATGATATCAGCTCCTAACATTTTCATTCTTGCAACATTTGGAGCCTGTCTTTTAACGTCAGTAGCACCCATATATACGATACATTTTAAACCCATTAAAGCACAAACTGTTGCTGTAGCCACTCCATGTTGTCCTGCTCCAGTTTCAGCGATAATCCGCGATTTTTTTAATCTTTTTGCAAGGATTATTTGTCCTATTGTATTGTTAATTTTATGTGCTCCTGTGTGATTTAGATCTTCTCTTTTTAAATATATTTTAGCAGAATATTTTTCTGATAAATTTTTTGAAAAATATAGCGGAGATGGTCTGCCAACATAGTCTTTAAGCAATTGATTAAATTCTTGCTGAAAACTATCATCACTCATTATTTTAATATAATTTTCTTTAAGCTCATCAATATTATGTAAGAGCATTTCCGGAATATATGCGCCTCCAAAATCTCCATAGTAACCTTTAGAATTTACATTATAACTCATTTTTAAAATTTTTAATTAATTCATAATCTTTTTTTGCATACTCAATTTCAAAGTGACTATTAATATCTACTGCAAAACAGTATTTTGAAATTGTTGAACTAAAAAAGTCTTTTAATTCCTCTATATTGTGTAAACCAATACCGCCACTTAAGAAATATGGTTTATTGAATTTATAGCTTTTTAAAATTTTCCAGTCAAAAGATACTCCATTACCACCCGGTAATTTCCCTTTTGTATCAAACAGAAAATAATCGCATTTCATATAATTTTCGGTTGAATTAAAATTGAAATTTTTATCAATTGAAAATGCTTTTATTATTTTAACATCTCGAATTTGTGATATAAATTCAGGTTGCTCATATCCATGTAATTGTACTAAATCTAAACTATATTTTTTAATGATAAAGTTTAGGTATTCGATTTCAGGATTAACAAAAATACCTACCTTTTTAATATTTTTATTAACCCTTGGTATTGGTTCATTATCGAAAAATCTTTTTGATTTATTATAAAATATAAAACCCATATAATCAGGGTTTAATTTTGAAATTAAACTGATATTATCATTATATTTCATACCACAAATTTTTAATTTCATAATTCAATTTTTTTTATAAACTCGCTTGCAGCCAGTCCCGGATTTATTGTTTTCATAAAATATTCTCCTATTAAAAAACCATTAAATCCATATTTCCTTAAATCTTTGACAGTATTATAATTGTCAATTCCACTCTCTGAAATCTTTAAAAAATCACTAGGAATTTTTTTTGAGATTTTTTTTGAGATGTTTATGTCTGTTTTAAATATTTTTAAATCCCTATTATTCACTCCAATCAAATCTATATATGGATTCATTACCTTTTCTAGTTCATTCTCATTATGAATTTCTGCCAAGACCTCTAGATGCAAATCATTAGCTAGCTTGGATAGCTTGAAAATTTCCTGTTTACTTAAAACCGAAGCGATTAATAAAATTACATCAGCGCCTAATGATTTTGATTCAAGAATTTGAAATTCATCTAAAATAAAATCTTTTCTTAAAATTGGTCCTTCAAAAATTTCCCTAGCAATTTTTAAATCATCGTTTGTCCCACCAAAGAAATCAAAGTCTGTTAGAACTGAAATTCCACAAACTCCTGCATCTTGATATCCGCTAATAACCTCTTGTATTTTTAGTTTATTGTTGATGATATCTTTTGATGGAGATTTTCTTTTATGCTCTGCAATTATTCCAGAGCTGCTTGATTTTAATTTGCTTTTTAAAGAAATAGTTTCTCTATCAAAAAATAAAGAAGACTCTAATTGACTTGTAGAATAATTTAGTTTGAGATGGCTTATCTCATTTTTTTTGTGACGAATTATTTTATTCAAAACATTCATTTACTTAGTTCAATTAATGTGTTAAATGATTTAAGGGCTTTTTTACTTAATAATGAGTCTTTTGCTAAGTCAAAACCTTCAGAAATTCCAATTTCTTTTGCAGTAGAAATTGCCAAAGCAGAGTTTGCAAGAACCACATCAGTTTGTTCTTTCGTAGATCTCAAATTTAAAACATCAAGAAAAATTGAAGCAGCTTGCTCAATAGTATTACCACCAAAGATTTTTTCAGGGGAAATTATCTTTGAATCAAAATATTTAGGTTTTATTAATAACTCATTATTATTTGAAACAACTTTTGAATCTCCTGTTAATGAAATTTCATCGTAGCCATCTAAAGAATGAACAATTGAATATTTAAATCCCTTAGTTGTTTCAAAAACAGACTTATAAAGTCTTAGAATATCCAATCCGTATACACCAACAAGTTGATTATTTGGTCGGCAAGGATTTACCAATGGACCTAAAATATTAAAAAATGTTTTCATTCCAAGTGCCTTTCTCACAGGTGCAACATTTTTCATTGCAGGATGAAATAATGGAGCATGTAAGACACATATATGAGCCTTATTTAAACAGGTTTTTAAATAGTCTTCTTCATTTGTAAATTTTATACCAAAATACTCTAACACATTGGATGAACCACAAGCTGAAGAAACAGAATAATTACCATGTTTTGCAACATGAATTCCTGCACCAGCTGTAACAAAAGATGACAAGGTAGAGATATTAAATGTATTTTTATTATCACCCCCTGTGCCACACAAATCAATGGTTTCAAAATCACTAAAATCCAATTTTACACATAATTCTAGCAATGCATCTCTAAAACCAATAAGCTCATTTGTTGATGTTCCTCTTAGCATAAAAACTGTCAAAAAAGAAGCAACCTGTTCATGATTATATTTTCCCATTGAAATATCAGTAAGAACTTCTTTAGATTCTTTTTCGTCTAAATTTTCATGATTTATTAATCTCGTTAAAATTTCTTTCATTTTAATTATTAATCCAGTTTTCTATAATTTTTTTTCCGTAAGGGGTTAAAATAGATTCAGGATGAAACTGAACTCCCTTAACGTCATATTGGGTGTGTCTTATCGACATAATTTGATTATTGTCATCGATGGATGTTATTTCAAGTTGATCAGAAATATTGTCTACTACCCATGAATGATATCTAGCTGCCTGAAAATTATTTTTGATTCCATGAAAAATTGATTCGTCTTTTACACAAAGTTTTATATTAGATGAAATTCCATGAAATACTTCGTCTAAATTTTTCAAAGATCCACCATAAACTTCAGCAATAGCTTGTTGGCCGAGACATATTCCAAGAATACTTTTTGTTGGACCATACCTTTCAATTACTTTTTTCAATAGACCTGCCTCATCAGGAATCCCAGGGCCAGGCGATAATAAAATTTTATCAAATTTTGAGATATCATCTAAATCAAATTTATCATTTCTAACAACGGTTACATCATAATTCATTTCCTTAATTAGGTGTACCAAATTATAAGTAAAACTATCGTAATTATCTATTACTAAAAACTTATTCATTTTATAATTTATCAGCCATTTTAATTGACTTTGTTAATGCATTTAATTTATTATAAACCTCTTGTAATTCATTATTTTCGTCAGACTTATCTACAATCCCAGCACCTGCTTGCCAATACAAAAAGTTATTTTTACTTAGGAAAGTTCTTATCATTATGGCATGATTAAAATCACCATTGAAATCTAATATTCCTATTGCACCTCCATAATAACCTCTATTAGTTTTTTCATATTTTTCGATTAATGTCATAGCCATGTGTTTTGGTGCTCCAGAAAGAGTTCCAGCAGGAAAAGTGTCTGCAATTATTTTTAAATTTTTATCATTGTTATCCAGCTTACCTGTGACTTTACTTACTAAATGGATAACATGAGAGAAATATTGTACTTCTTTAAATTTTTCAACCTTAACAAGCTGACAATTCCTACTTAAATCATTTCTAGCAAGATCTACTAACATAACATGCTCACTTCCTTCTTTTGGGTCATTTAGCAATTTTTCAGCAAGTATTTTATCCTCTGTTTCATTTCCGGTTCTTTTAAAGGTTCCTGCGATAGGGTGAATTTCAGCTAACTTTTCCTTGATAACAAGTTGGGCTTCCGGTGAACTACCAAAAATTTTGTAACCTCCATAATCAAAATAAAATAAGTATGGGGAGGGGTTTATGCTTCTTAATGCTCTGTAAACATTGAAGTCATCTCCAGAAAATTTTTGAGAAAATCTCCTGGATAAAACCAGTTGAAAAATGTCTCCCCTTTTACAATGATTCTTGGCATAATTAACCTGTTTTATAAATTCTTTATCGGTTAGATTTGAATTTACATCATCAATAGAATTAAATTTATAATTACTTGAACTAGATACTTTTATAAGTTGATATATTTTGTCAATATTATTTTGCTCATCTGAAGAATGACAAAAAATATATGCCTCGTTCTTGAAATGATTAATTGCAATAATATTTTTATAAATACCATAATACATTTCAGGAATTTTTACTGAATCATCTTTCACACTAATTTCTATATCCTCAAAATATTTTACAGCATCATAAGAGGTGTATCCAAAAAGACCGTTGCTAATGAATGGTAATTCAGATGATTCAACATTAAATCGATTTATGAAATTTTGTAGTTCAATGATTAAATTTTCTTTTGAGCAAGAAATCTCATTGTTTGACTTGTCAGGAAATTTCGTTGATAGAATATGTTCAAAAACTTCAAAAGATGCAATCTGATTAAAGCATATATATGAGAAACTGTTATTATTTGAGTTGTAATCGCTACTCTCTAAGAGAAGGCTATTAGGATATTTATCTCTAATTCTTAAATAAACACTTACAGGTGTAATTGTATCTACTAAAAATTTCTTTTTATATGTCTTTAATCTAAATTTTTTCATTTTTACTTCTTAATGGGGGCTTTTACACCCCCGTTAAAAAAACAAACTAAAACCAATCATGAACAAAAAAAA
>CENP01006087.1_pt1 | contig 11535 bp, 11 predicted proteins | sample 361281 | NCBI WGS metagenome assembly CENP01 (sample SAMEA2591122, study PRJEB7988) | marine metagenome | biome: marine biome (ENVO:00000447); feature: deep chlorophyll maximum layer (ENVO:xxxxxxxx); material: saline water (ENVO:00002010), including plankton (ENVO:xxxxxxxx) | depth 70 m
ATTATTTTTAATATTATTTTCAATTGTATCATTTTTATCAAAAATTACATTTATGAGATTTTTAATTTCATTGATTGAATTAGATGTTAAGCCTTTTCTTTTTAAGCCAATGAGGTTTAAGCTTTTCAAATTTTCTCTTATTCCTGTATACAAACCATATGGTATGATATCTTTTTCAACACCGCTCATACCACCAATCATTGCATATTTTCCTATTCTAACAAATTGATGAATTGCTGAATTACCTCCTAAAATTGCATTATGATCAATTTCAACATGTCCTGCAAGAGTGGCATTATTGGCTAAAATAACATTTGATTTAATAACACAATCATGTGCTACATGCGAACCTACCATAAATAAACAATGATTAGATATTATTGTGTTTAATCCCCCTCCAGATGTCCCTGGGTTTACGGTAACATTTTCCCTAAATTTATTATGACTGCCAATTTTAAGGTACGATTTTTCTTTATTGAATTTTAAATCTTGAGGCTCAGAACCAATTGAGCAAAATGGATAAAAAACATTGTTATTTTCTATATAAGTATTACCTGAAATAGATACATGGGAAATTAAATTGTTATTTTCTCCAATTTTAACTCCGTCCCCAATGATGCAGAAAGGTCCAATATATGTTGTTTCATGAATTTCTGCACTATTTGCAATAACAGCTGAAGGATGTATCATATGAATGACTCTATTAAATTATGAAAATATATCTTAAAATAAATAAAATATTACTGATTATTACTTATAAGTAATCATTGCAGAAAATTCAGCTTCACTAACCTTTACATCACCTTTAGAACAAATACCTTCAAATTTATATACATCTCTTACACTATTCACAAACTTTACCTCAAATACAACCTGTTCATTTGGTAAGATTGGCTTTCTAAATTTTGCTTTATTGACACTCATAAACAAAACAGATTTTTCATTAAAATCTTTAAGTTTATAAGAAACAACTATACCTGCAGTCTGAGCCATTGCTTCAACAATAATGACACCTGGAACTATTGGATTATCTGGAAAATGACCTTTAAAGAAATATTCATTCTCAGTAAATAATTTATTAGATTTGCCATGTTCACCAGGCACAATTATTTCACATGAATCCACAAATAGAAAGGGATCGCGATGTGGAATTAATTTTTTTATTTCTTCGATATCAAGCTTCATTTTTTTATAGAATTTCTTATAACTTCTTTTTTCCATAAATTAATATCTTTTGCAGGAAATCCAGCAACAATTTTACCATCAGTAATATTTTTTGTTACACCACTTTTAGCAGCTATAGTAACATTATCACCGATAACTAAATGGCCTGATATGCCTGCCTGCCCTCCTATCTTTACATTTTTCCCAATCTGAGTACTTCCAGCTATTCCCACCTGTGCTGCCAATACTGCGAAATCTCCAATGGTTACATTATGTGCTATTTGAACTAAATTATCTATATTTGAATAATCTCCAATAATCGTTGAATCAAAAACAGCTCTGTCAATTGTTGTATTTGAGCCTATAGAAGAATTTTTTCCTATAATAACATTGCCACTATGATTTATTTTTTGTTTTGTTCTCATTTCAAATCCAAATCCTGTACCCCCAACTCTGGCACCAGATTTAATAACGCAATTTTCCATAATAATTGCATTAGTTATAGAAACGTTATCATGAATAATGGAATTCTGATTAATAATCACATTAGGGCCAATATAGGTATTAGAGCCAATATATACGTTTTGACATAATTTAGTATTTTCACAAACTATTGAAAATGGATTAATTTGAACATTTTTTTCAATTATACTTTTCGAATCAATACTGGAATTTTGGGATATAACACCATTAGAATTTATTTTTTGATCATTTAATAAGTTACTTATTAAAGCTAAAGCCAAATAAGGATCACTAACAATAATCGGTTCACATTTCTTTGGAAGATATTTAGTGAATTGATTTTCAATTAAGCAGGCTTTTGCTTTAGTTGTTTTTAGATCACCTAAATATTTTAAATTTGAAAAAAAAGATAAGTCACTATCAGATGAATTAGTAATAGTTTTAATACTCGAGAAAGTTTCATTATCAGAAATATTAGAAATAACTTCTAATGAATTCTCAATGAGTTTATTTTTTATATCTATATATTTAATTATTTTCAAAGTCTTCATATTCCAATTTTAGTTTAATTTCTTTTAATTCATTAAATATATTTTTAGTTATATCTATTGAATTTGAAGCTATTAAATAGCTTGATGAATCTAATATTAAATCAATATTATTTTTTAAAGCGTATTCTTCTAATAACACAATAATTTCACTTAGTATTTTTTCTCTCATTGTAATAATTTGATTTTGATAATGAAAATTAAACTTTTCAACTAATGTTGTGAAATCATTTAATTGTTTATTATATTTATCAATTTTAGCATTAATCTCATTTTCACCCAAGATTAACTTTGATTCTTCTATTTCATTTAAAATATTATTTAATTCATTTTCTTTATTTTTAAAATTATTTAAATATTTATCTTGGCTAGCCTCAATCTCTTTAATTTTGTTAATATATATATTATTATTATCAATCAAATAGTTGATATTTATTACAGCAAAATTTTGAGCATTAATAGTATTGCAATAAAAATTTAAAAAAATAAAAGCAAGTACAAATATTAATTTCAATCTATATTTCCTACAGAAAATAAAAACATTCTTTTAATGTCGTAATCTTCATCCATTATAGGGAACCCCCATGTAAAACCTATTGGCCCTATTGGAGAATAGTATTTTATACCAAATCCAGCTGATGATCTTAAACTATTATCGTTATTAGTCGGTTTTGTTTTATTTTCCCATATCAGACCATAGTCATTGAATAAGTTTAAATATAATGGAAAATTAGAATTATTTGTGAGCTCATAAGAAAAATCAAATTTAGTAACAGCAATATTATTACCACCAATATATGAGCTTCTTGAGTTACGAGGGCCAGCCCCATAATTATCAAAACCTCTCAACCATCTACCGCCAAGAGCAAATTTATCATCTGTAAGAATGTCGTTATTATTTAAGGAAATAATATTCCCTAGTTTAGATTGAACTGAAAAAATATTATTATTAATACTGTAGAATTTTTTTAGAGTTAATATATTTCTTACAAAACCATTACTAGAGCTTGTTGGTGTTTCAATAGCGTTATTAAAGTTTATAAAGTTTCCTTTTTTTGAAATAAAACCAGGATTAAGTGTAGAGTAACTGATATTATTTTTAAGTAAATAACTTATATTTGTACCAGAAGAAGAGGATATAGAATTGGATACTGTAGATACGTCAGTAATTTTATAATCTTTAAGCACATACTCCAGATCAATTTTATGAATTAAGTTACTGTTTAATTTATACCCAACACCTACACCGGAAGAAAATGTATCTAATTTGTATGAACTCGCTTTTGCAAAATCTTCTTGTTTATAATTTATATTATAATTTATATTAGCATCATTTTCAAATGATAGTCTATCCTCTGTAATTAATTTAAATTGATTTTTATCTTCAGAAGTATTTATAAGGACATTTAAAGATCGACCCGTTCCCCAAAAATTTCTTTCCCTTAATCCAGTGACTATGGCAAAACCATCCAAAGTCCCAACAGATACACCTGCATTAAAAGTACCCGTTTGTTTTTCTTCGACTTTTATGTTTAGGTTTGATGAATTTTCATCGATGAATTCCTCTTTAATGTTGACTGATTCAAAAAGGTTTAGGGATAATAAATGATCTCTTATATCTTTAATCTGATTTGAATAAATTGCATCTCCCTCAACTATTTTTAGCTCTCTTCGAATTACATAATCAAATGTCCTTGCATTTCCAAAGATATTTATTTTCTTTGCGTATTTTGGTGATATTGAGGATATTTCAAATAATATACTAACTTCATTATTTTCTTTTTTATCAAAAGTATTTAGTTCAAAAAATTCTATACCAGTTTCAAAAATAATTGATCTGAGTTCTTTGCTAAATTCTTCAATTTTTTTAATTGAAAATACCTTTTGATTAATTAGATATTCATTTATTCTTATGTTAATTTTATCTAATACAATACTTTCTAATATTTTATCTGGATCATTAATTGTAATAGATTTAACAGAATAAATATTGCCTTCGTTTATATTAAAATAAATATTCACTTTATTATTATTTAAGTATTCAATTTTATTTTTTACTTTCACATCGAGAAAACCATTATTTTTATAATAATTTGAAATAATATTTGTATCTCTCTCAATAGATGAAGGTTTGAAATTATTATTTGCAAAGATATTTATTATTGATTTTGTTTTTGAAACAATTATTTCACGAATATCTTCGTTTGACACTGATTGATTACCATCAATTATTATCTGGTTTATTTTTGTTATAGTCCCCTCGTTAAAATCAAAATAAATATCAACAGTATTTAAATCTACATCTATCTTTTCAGAATAATTTATATTTATGTTGTTATATCCAAATGATTGATAAATATTTTTAATTTCATTAATAAAAAAATTTATTGACTGATCATTATAAGAAATTAAATTTGTATGATTGGCAATAAGGCTTAGTTCTTCATCATCAAGTCTTTTATTATTATTAAAATATATTTTATTTATTATTGGAAATTCTTTCACTTTTATGATGTATTTATTTGTATTTATTTCAACTGATACATCTGAAAAGAGTTTTGAAGAATTTAAGGTATTAATAATATCATTACTGTACACTTCATCGACTTTGTCAGGAATATCGTCTAATAATGATAGAATTACACTTGTGTCAGTATATTGATTGCCTTGAATTTCAAAATTTATATCATCAGAATAAACATTATTAGATAATAAAAAAATTAAAAAAATATTAATAAAGGTTAGCTTTAATTTTATATAATTTTTTTTCAACATTTTCATGATAATCAATAATATCTCTAATAGTGTTTACAGAAGAATACAAATTTAGAGAAGTTACTTTTTTAATTATTTTGTAAATATCTGTATATTTAATCATTTTATTTTTATATAAATTTACTGCAAACTCATTTCCAATATTAAATTTTATTAAATTTTGTGGTAATTTTTTGTCAATTTTATTAAAAAATTTATATATAGGGAATACATTATCTTTGACATCTTCAAAATGATAATTGCCATAATCTTTGATATGAAATTCATTTGGTTTATTTTCATACTTGAGATTAACACTTAATAAGAAGTTTACAATTGGAATACTCATATCATTTTTAAATAAATTAAACTGAGTAACAAAATTATCAAATTCAACTATAGAGTGAACTATTGCTTCGGGATGTATAAGAATTTTCATTTTATCAAACGGTATATCGAAAAGATAATGCGCTTCAATTAATTCTAAACATTTATTTACTAAAGTTGCTGAATCTATACTGTTTTTATAACCCATTTTCCATTTTGGATGCTTAATTGCTTGAGCAAACTTTGTGTTATGCAAAGTATTAAATTTTTTTTTGAAAAATGGCCCACCTGATGCTGTAAGAATAACCTTATTAATATTTTTATTTTTATTAGTTTTATTAAAAAATTCAAATATTGAAAAATGTTCAGAATCAAGTGGAAAAATATTTGTTTTCATAAAGTATTTTTTTTTCTTAAAAATATGTCCTGCTGAAACTACTGCTTCCTTTGAAACAATTCCTAAATTATCAGTATTCTCAATTATACCTTCTAGAAAATATAAAGATTTATATCCTGATATAGCCAATAAACTTAAATTAGATTTACTTGATAATAAGTAACTTTGTAATTCATCAAAATTAAGAAATTTGGTATTGCCAATTTTATTATCATGATTTGAAAAGTTTTTTAAATCGTATAAAAAAGCGTACTTAGGCTTATATTTGATTATCTGCCTTTTTAATAATTTGATATTTGATTTTGCACATAAAAAATTAATCCTTAAATCAGGAAAATATTTATCAATCAATTCTAAAGTTTTTCTACCTATTACTCCTGTACTACCGTAAATATTAATATTCATACTAAAACACTAATTGATATAGAATAAAAAATAATTGAAAATATAAAACTATCAAATCTATCAAATAATCCGCCATGGCCAGGAATTATCTCACTGGAGTTTTTTAGATTATTTTTCCGCTTGTAAAAAGATTGAATAATATCACCAAAAAAAGCACTTACAATAATTATAAAAATAAAAATTATTAATTTTATTGAAATTTGAATATTAAAAACATAGGAAAATAATATACTTATGGCAAAGGAAAATAATATACCACCAATAAGGCCTTCATATGTTTTATTTGGACTGATTTTAATTAATTGATTTTTACCAAATAATTTACCAATAATATAGGAAAATACGTCAAAACTTATGACTGTTGATATAAATAAATTAAAATATAAAAAATTTTCTTTATTAAATTCAATGCTAAAAAAAAAAATAAACGAAATAAAAATATAAATTAATGGAAATAATTTAGACTTTTTAAAATAATTATAAATTTCTAAAAAAATTAAAATATAAATTAAAATAATTAAATAAAAAACATACTGAAAATTAATAAATATACTAATACAATAAATTGAAATAAATATTGTGGAAACTAATAGTCTTAACAAAAAGTTATTATAAACCATATTTTCTATTAATTTTTAAATATTCATTTATTATAGAAATAAATTCTTTTTCAGAAAAATCAGGCCATAAAGTTTCTGTAAAGAAAAGCTCAGTGTAGGTCAAATTATACATAATAAAATTACTTAATCTTTTATATCCACCTGTTCTTATTAATATATCTGGATCTGGTAATGAACCTAAATTAAATAAATTATTAATATTTTTTTCATCATCAAGTTTTATATTAATTTTTTTATCTGTTATTTTTTTTAATATATTTTTAATTTCATTTTTGAATCCATAATTAAAAGCAATATTTAAGTTTAAATTTTTATTATTCGATGATGATGACTCAATAGTCTCAAATATTTCTATAATATTATTAGGTAAATTTTTTCTTGAACCAAATATTGTTATTTTTACACCCTTTTCTTTGACTAATTCATTAAAAGTATTTGAAAAATTATTAATAATAATATCATAAATTAAATTAATAGATGATCTATTAAAATTTTCTGACGATAACGCAAAAACAGTTAGATTTGAAAGTTTAGCAGATAAAGAATAAGAAACTAAGTTTTTTATATTTTCGAAACCTTTTGTATATCCATATAGACTTGAACGATTGTTTTTTCTTGCCCATCGTTTGTTGCCATCGAGTATTAGAGCAATATGGTTTAAGTTATTTGACAAGCCTAAACTTTCAAAATATCATTTTTTTTTATTTCTAATATTTTGTCTATCTTATCTACATTTTTATCTGTTACTTTCTGAATTTCATTAATCTCTTTTTTTAAATCATCTTCGGACATATTAGAGTTCTTTTTTTCATTTTTAGCGTTTTCTATATAATCCCTTCTGATATTTCTAATTGTAACTTTTGAGTTTTCTGCAAATTCAGATGCAATTTTAATTATTTCTTTTCTTCTTTCTTCACTTAATTTTGGTATTGGTAATCTAATTAGTTGTCCATCAGTTTGAGGGTTAATTCCAAGCTTTGATTCACTTATTGCATTCTCTATTGATTTAATAAGAGATGTATCCCATACTTGTATTGTTATTGTACTTGCATCTTGGATTGAAATATTACCCAATTGATTTAACGGAGTTTTAGAACCACCATAAGCATCTACGAATATATTATCTACCATTGCTGGATTAGCTCTAGAAGTTCTTAAAGAATTTAATTCCTTTTCTAAGTGTAAAACAGCAGAGCTCATTTTACTTTCAACATCAGTCATTTTTAACTTATCTTACTATATGATCCTTTACGATTCAAAACATTAATTAAAGAGTTTTTATTGAAAATATTAGTTATATAAATTGGTATGTTTGTATCTTTTGCAAGGCTAATTGCTGTAAGATCCATTACTTGTAAATTCTTATTAATAACTTCATTGTAAGAGATTGTTTTTATTAATTTTGCATTTTCATATTTTTCTGGATCTTTATTATAAATTCCATTAACTTTTGTAGCCTTTATAATTAGTTCGCAATCTAATTCAGATGCTCTTAATGCAGCAGCTGTATCAGTTGAAAAAAAAGGATTACCTGTTCCAGCAGCAAATATAACTATTCTATTCCTTTCTAAATGTCGAATTGCCCTTCTTCTTATATAAGGTTCTGCAATTTGTGACATTGTAATTGCAGATTGAACTCTAGTTGGAATATTGATTTTTTCTAAACTACTTTGAAGAGATAAAGCATTCATAACGGTAGCTAACATTCCCATATAATCTGAAGTTGACCTATCTATACCTTCTGAAGCACCTTTGATTCCTCTAAATATATTACCTCCTCCAATGATTAGGCAAATTTGATATTTTTTTTTGTAAACATTCTTAATTTCATTTGATATCTTATTTATTATAGATACATCTATACCATAATTAGATGAGCCCATTAATGATTCACCAGAAATTTTAAACAAAACCCTCCGAGTCATTCTACAAACTAATTAATTCAAATGAAATAATTCTGAAATCAAAAGTTGAATGCTCTTCAATAAGCTGTTTTATATTTTTGTCTTGATCTAATATGTAAGATTGATTAAATAAAGTTACCTCACTGTAAAACTTTTTCATCTTACCTTCTAAAATTTTATTAACTATATTTGATGGTTTTCCTGAATTTAAAATTAATTCTGTTTGTATTTTCTCTTCTTTAACAACTAATTCTCTATCTAAATCGTCAATATCTAATGATTCAGGTTTCATTGCTGCTATATGCATACATAGGTTTTTTGTTAGAGTTTGAATTTCTAAATTTTTATTATTTGATGAATATTCTAGCAGAGATACTATTTTACCTATATTACTTCTATAACTATTATGTATATAAAAACTATAATCTGAAACCTTATTTTCCTTAATTACCAAATCATTTAATATTAAATTTTCTCCTATTTTAGCAATCATTGAATTAAAGTAATCTTTTACAGTTCCATTTTCATATTTTAGATTTAAAAACTGATCTTTATCTAAACTACTATTATTCTCTAGAACCAATTTTCCTAATATATCCATAAAGTCTAAAAAGGTTTTACTTTTTGCAGCAAAATCTGTCTCGCTATTAACTTTAATAAGTGCTGTAATATCATTATTAAAATATATACCAACAGCTCCTTCGTTTGCGTCACGATCACTTTTTTTTGATGCTTTGGCTAATCCTTTTTTCCTAAGTGCTTCAATTGATTTTTCAATATCATTGTTATTTTCTTCTAAACATTTTTTGCAATCTAAAAAACCTGCTCCAGTTTGATTTCTTAGTTCTTTAATTAACTCGGTTATACTTGACATTATTTATTTTCCTTATTTTTAGTTTCTTCAATTTGATCATTTTCTTTTTCTAAAGAAAGATTTTGAAAATTGGTTGCATCTTGAATAGTTTCAGAAAAATAGTTTTTGTATAGATTAATTGATCTTAAAGCATCATCATTCCCAGGAATTACATAATCAATATTTTCTGGATCTGCATTAGAGTCGACTATTGCAACTACTGGAATATTTAATTTGTTAGCTTCACGTACAGCTATTTTATCTTTAATTACATCAAATACTACTAAAAGGTCAGGTTTACCATTAAGAGTTCTAATCCCACCTATATTTAAATCAAGTTTTTGTTTTTCTCTTGAAATATCGAGTAATTCTTTTTTAGATAAATTTTTTGAAAGCTCGTTATTTTTTAAAAATAATTCAATCTCATCTAATCTTTTAATAGAATTTGAGATAGTTTTCCAGTTAGTAAGCGTACCACCTAACCATCTTTTATTTACATAAAAATTATTATTTATTAAAGCAAGTTCCTTAACGATATCACTACATTGTTTTTTTGTACCAACAAAAAGAATCTTACCAGACTTAGACACATTTTCGTGTATTTTTGTCAGAGCAATATTTAGTAATTCTAGTGTGATTCTTAAGTCAAATATATGTATGTTATTTCTTACACCATATATATACTCTTTCATTTTAGGATTCCATCTTCTGACATTATGTCCAAAGTGAACTCCAGATTCAAGAAGGTCTTCAATTTTAACTTCAGGTAAATTCATATTTTCTCCCGGTTTAACCTCCACAGAAATAAAAAACACCGGTTTTTTCTGTGTGCTAGATTTAATTGAGTTAGGTATTATTATATTAAATTATATTTTCAAGAGATTTCTATAGAATAATCAAGAATTTTTGAATTGTTAAATTCATCAAGTTTTTTGAAAGATTTAATTGAATAATTTTTGAAATCAAAATTGATCAATTTTTGATCCAAATTAACAAAAAGTTCTATATTTGAATTTATATTATTATTTTGTTTTTTTTCAAAAATATCATCTTTTAGAGATAAAATATTACTTATATTTGAATAAATATTAAATTTATATCTATTCTGTGCAAATGACCTTTCAAGTGAATTAATATCTTTTATTATAAAACGTGTATCAGTATTATTTTTTACAATATCTATGTTAAAAATGAGTAAATTACCCTCCTTTAAAACAGATCTGAATTTGTATAAATTTTCACTAAATATTGTTAACTCAAATTGAAAATTAGTTTCAGAGACAGTAATAAATGCATATTTTCTACCATCTTTATTTGATCTTTCCTTTATATCCAATATAGCTCCACAAACTTTCATGGAATTTAAACTATTATTTTCATAACAATTTTTAAAAGAATTAATATTTTCTAATTCAAAAAATTTCTTAGGATAATAATTTAGTGGGTGGTCTGAAAAATAAAATCCAATTACTTCTAATTCATTAAATAATATCTCCGAATTTTTCCATCTTTCATATTTTTGATAAAATAAATTTTTATCATTAAAAGAAATTTCATTCTCTTCAAAAAGCATTTCTTGATTTATATCTTTATCACCTCCATATAGTTCAACAAATTTAGAGACATTAATAAATAATTTAGATCTATTTGCTTCGATACTATCAAACGCACCAGCTTGTATAAGTTTTTCTAATTGTCTTTTATTGATTACATCTTTTGAAACTCTGTTCATAAAATCAATAATATTTTTAAATTTACCATTTTTATTTCTTTCCTTTACCATGCTTGAAATAGATTTTAATCCAACTCCTTTGATTGCAGCTAGACCAAATCTAATTGATTTAGAGGTTTCATTTATTTCAATTGAAAATAAAGAGTCTGAAAAATTAATATCTGGTTTCAAAAATTTAATATTTAACCTTTCTATTTCTTGTTTTAGTAAAATTATCTTTTCTGTCCTATCAATAGAATAGTTTAATGTTGCTGTAAGAAATTCATGTGGAAAATTAGCTTTCAGAAAAGCTGTTTGGTAAGATATCAAAGCATATGCTGCGGCATGACTTTTATTAAAACCATAACCTGCAAATTTATCAACTAAATC
>CENP01020178.1_pt1 | contig 11535 bp, 14 predicted proteins | sample 361281 | NCBI WGS metagenome assembly CENP01 (sample SAMEA2591122, study PRJEB7988) | marine metagenome | biome: marine biome (ENVO:00000447); feature: deep chlorophyll maximum layer (ENVO:xxxxxxxx); material: saline water (ENVO:00002010), including plankton (ENVO:xxxxxxxx) | depth 70 m
TAAATAAACTGATTTAATTAAACTAAAATATGATTTATAATTTATATTTTAATGTTATAATTAAATATGCCATCTTTTGATATAGTAAATAAAATAAACATTGAAGCTTTCAAAAATTCGGTTAATGCAGTAAATAGAGAAACTTCTACAAGGTATGATTTTAAGGGAAGTGAATCAAAAATTGAAGAAAAAGGAAACGAATATTATATTATTGCCGACTCAGATTTAAAACTTAAACAAATAAAAGAAATTCTAAGCAATCATTTAGTAAGACAAACCGTTAGTACTAAATCTATAAGCTTTGGGAACGAGGAAAAAGCATCAGGTAATAAAATTAAACAAGACATTCTAATACAAGATGGAATAAGTAAAGAAATAGCTCAAGATTTAATTAAAAAGCTTAAATCACAAAAACTAAAAATTCAATCATCAATACAAGGAGATCAAATCAGAGTAAGTGGTAAAAAAAGAGACGATCTTCAAGAAGCTATAAACTTTTTGAAGGGATTGGATTTATCTATTCCTGTGTCATTTATAAATTTTAGAGATTAAAGTTATTTACTAAGTTCTATTAATATTTTCAATTTATCATTTAATCCATCTAGCTGTAGGGTCATAAATAATAATAACAATATAGTAATCAAATAAAATTTATTTTGAGTAATTTTTATACTTAATTTTTTTAGTATTTCTAACATAAATATAAACTAAAATATTTTTAACATATTTAAAAGAAAATATTTAAATAGCTATATATTAAAATATAAACTTTAAAAGAAAGCAAAATTAGTTTTAATATTTAATTTATTGTATGGAGTGGTTTTTTTAATTGAATTATTAAAATAATTAAATATCCTAATTAGATGAATATAGCTATAATAGGTTCTGGCCCATCAGCATTCTATACTGTTCAGAGTTTTTTAAGAGAAAAACCTTTAACAAATATAGATATATTTGAAAAACTGCCTGCTCCGTTTGGACTTGTAAGATATGGTGTTGCTCCAGACCATCAAAAAACTAAGAATATTATTAGACTTTTTACAAAATATTTGAATGAAAACAACGTAAATTACTATGGAAATGTAGAAATTGGAAAGACTATAAGTTTAAATACTTTATCAGATATATATGATGCTGTAGTAGTTTCCTCTGGTGCACCTGAAGATAAAGGTTTAGATATCAATAATAATAGTACAGTTCAAATTTATGGATCAGCTCAATTTGTAGGTTGGTATAATGGTAACCCTATACACTCTAAGTTATCTCCTAACCTTAATTCACAAAATATAATAATTATAGGGAATGGAAACGTAGCTTTAGATTGTGCTAGAGTATTAGCTAAAACTAAAGAAGAGTTTTATCAAAGTGATATTATGCAGTATGCTCTAAATTCTCTTAATAAGTCTTCTGTTGAAAATATATATATTGTGGGGAGAAGGACACCTAAAGATGCAAAATTTACAATTTCTGAATTAAGAGAGATGGCCGATTTAAAAATGTACAAACCAGAAGTTGATTATGATGAAGAAGAGATGCTGAAAGTTTTAGACTCAACTGATATTGAAACAAAAGTCAAGAAAAATATAGAGGCTTTAATTGATTTTAAAAAATTTAATGCAACTAGTAAAAGAAAAATTATTTTTAAATTTTTATCAACTCCATATAAAGTTATTAATGAAAATGGAATTAATTATCTACTATTAAAAAAAAATAAGCTTCTTGAAAATAAAATTATTTCTACAGAAACAATAGAAAAAATTTCTACTGATTTAATAATAACTGCTATTGGTTATAGAGTTAGTCCGATAGAAGGATTGGAAATTGAACCTAATAGAAATTTTTTTGTTAATAGTAAAGGACATATAAAAGCTAATATTTATACGAATGGATGGGCATCAGGAGCTTCAGTAGGTGTGATTGGCTCAAATAAAATTGGAGCATCTTTATTAGTTAAAAAAATTATTAACGAAGTTTCAGCAAATAAAAATGATGCGAGAAAAAAACTCTTAGAATATTTTAGCAATAACTCTATTAGCTATATAACTAAATCAGATTGGAAAAAAATAGATCAAATAGAAATAGACAGTGCTAAAGAAAATTTTACAAGAAATAAACTTGTAGACATAAAAACCATCAATAATCAATTAGAAATTTAATATTTTAATTTTATAGAATTTAAAACTTCTTTAGTTGTACCTTCAGATGCTACAATTTTTATTTCGATATTACTTTCATCTAATTTAATTATTCCAAAATTATTTTTTCCTATTAGCTCCCCTACTCTTAGGTTATCATTCTCAATTATATTAAATGTTTTTTGATTAAATGAACTAGCAGTTATTTCGTATATATTTTTATAATTATATATTCCTGCAAAATGTCTATCTCCAGATAAAATTATTGATAATGAATTTTGATTTAATAGTTTTAATAATTTATTTCTCTCATAATAAAAATTATTCCATTTTTCCCAACCATGCGAAGTACTTAATACTTGAAACGAAGATAATAAAATAAATAAGTTATATTTTTTATTTAATTCATTACTCAACCATTGCCATTGTTCTTTTCCAAGAATAGTTTTGTTTTTATCATAATCAATTATATATTTTTTATTTAATGACCTATCTTTGTTAAATGTAAAATCATCCTTGAAATACCTGGTATCTAAAGAAACTATTTTTATTTTTTTATTAAATAATTCGAAATCTTTACTATGATAAATTCCTTCTCTTTTAAATCTTACATCATCATTATCTACTGAAAAGAAATCTAAAAATAACTTTTTAGCAATATTCTTATATTTCCAATTTTTTCCTCCATCATTTATTCCATAATCGTGATCATCCCAAATTGGAATAATAGGAATATTATTCTTAATATATTGAAAACTCTTATTTTCTAATAATATTTGATAAGCTTGTTTTAGTTGTTTGGCATCTGCATTATTAAAATCACCGTAAACGTTATCTCCCAACAAAACTAATAAGTCAGGATTATAAGCAATAATAGTTTTCCAATGATTCATTTTCTTATTTTGATTAGAACAAGAACCAAAAATAATAGTTAACTTTTTAAAATAGTTGATATTTGCTAAAGAGAAGTTACTAGAAAATAATAATAATAATGCTTTTATTAAAGCTCTTCTATTTACATAATTATTCATTGTTAAGTTTATTTTTTATATTCTTAAGTAATGATACAAAATTTTTAAAATCAATTCTACCAGTGTTAACATTCCTTGGACTTGGATGATAGCACCCTACTAATATTTTATTGTCTGGAAGCTCAAACTCTCTTCCATGACTGAACTTAAAATCTTTTAATTTTGTTTTATATTCTAGACTATAAAATTGAATTATAGTATCAAAAGCAATTTTACCTAAAGCAAGTATTATTTGGACATTTTTAAGGTAATTAATTTCTGCTTTAAAATATTTAAAACAATTTAAAAGTTCTTGCTTAGTAGGCTTATCTTCTGGAGGAACACATTTTAAAGATAAAGTCAAATATGTATTAAATAGTTTAAGTCCGTCATTTATATGGTTAGAGTTATCTTGATTTGATATTTTGACTTCGTTAAGACATTTAAATAAAAAGTCTGATGACTTATCACCAGTAAAGACTCTTCCAGTTCTATTTCCACCATGAGCAGCTGGAGCTAATCCAATTATTAATAATCTAGCATTTACGTCTCCAAAACCTACAATAGGTTTGCCCCAATAAGTTTCATTTTGATACATTTTTCTTTTATTTTTAGCTATTTTTTCTCTGAACTTTACTAACCTCTTACATTCTAAACATTCAATAATTTTTGAATTTAATTCTAATAAATAACTTTTACTGTTATCATGCATTAAATAAATTAATATTAATTAACTGTAGAGGTCAACTATGAAATTTTTTGTTATCGCTAAAAGAAAAAATAATATTGAGCAAGAAAAATTTGCAGAATTTGCAGATGAAGAAGCTAAAAAGGCAATAGCTCTATTTAAAGAAGAATTTATTAGAGAATTATATTCAATAAAAGGTGGAAAAGGAGCATGTATGATAGTAGAAGCAAGCACTGAAGAAGAAATTTTAAAAAAATTAAGTGATCTTCCATTTATAAAAAATAATTATTTGGATATAGATATAATTGAAGTGAAACCTTATAGAGGATTTGCTTGATTGGTTAATATCTCTTTAGAAGAAAAAACTCTTAAAGTTAACAATAAGAGTTTTAAATATATTGAAAAAGGAAAAGGACAGCTTGTCTTATTGATCCACGGTTGGCCTGAAAATTGTACTTCATGGTACAACCAAATATCTTTTATAGCAAAATTAGGGTACAAAGTTGTTGCAATGAACGTAAGAGGTTATGCTGGTAGCTATTCACCAAACTCTATACAAGGCTATAAGCTTAAGTTTTTCATGGAAGATATAATAGATATAATAAATTATTTCGATAAAAATAATGCTATATTAATTGGACATGATTGGGGTGCTCCTATATGTTGGACTACTGCTGCATATTACAAAAAAAAAATAGCCGCAGTTATAGGTTTAAGTGTTCCTTTTACTAAAAGAGGAAAAGTATCTAGCACAAGACTGTGGCAAAACCTATATAAGGATATTTTTTTTTACCAAAATTATTTTCAATATGAAAATATTCCGGAAAAAGAATTAGAAAAAAATATTTCTGAAACATTATTAAAAGTCTACTATTGGTGTTCTGAAGAAGGCTTTCGAGACAAAATAAAGTCTAATATAAAACTAAGTTCTGGTTTATTAGATGGTATTCCTTTGCCTGACAAAAATAGATTAAAATGGTTAAATTCAAAGTTTATAAAAAAATTAATTAAAGACTTTGAAAAATCAGGTTTTAGAGGTTCTCTAAATAGATATAGAGCTCAAAATCTAGATTGGGAAGAACTTATTGAATTAGATAATTTAAATGTATCACAACCAAGTATATTTATTGGTGGAGAACATGATCCAGTAAGGTCATTTATAAAAGATTATGACGCATTTAAAAATGCAGGAAAATATTGTACTAATTTCATGGGTGCATTTATTATTGAGAACGCAGGCCACTGGGTTCAACAAGAAAAACCAAGAGAAGTAAATAAGGTAATAGGTGATTTTCTAAAAAAGCTAGCTTAATTTAAAAACCATTGCATTCTGTCTTGACCAAAGTATAGTTTTCCATCAACAATGAATGAAGGAACACCAAACAAACCTTTAGTGACTGCAAGTGAGGTATCAGCTTTAAGTTCTTCTTTTATATCATTATTTTCTGCTGCCTCTAAGAATTCTTTACTCTCTAAATTGTTGCTCTCTAAAACGTCAATTATGTTCTTAGGTTCATTTAAATTAACATTATTTACCCACATAGCATTAAACATTGCTTTGTTATAATCCTTTAGTATCCCCTTTTTTTTAGCAAATATAGCGCCTCTCATTAAATATAGAGTATTTACTGGAAAGGCATTGTTCATAGCAAAATTAACATTATAATTATTTGCATACATTTTAATATCTTCAAACATCCAATTAGCTTTAGCTTTTACTGTTCCCGGAGGCTTATTATCGGTAGCTTTAAATATACCTCCAAGCAAAACTGGCCTATATTCTACATTAAACTTTATTTCATCAGCTTTTTCTATTTGGGTCCATGCTAAATAAGCGGTTGGACTTCCAAAATCATAATAAAATTCTATACTTTTCATAATATTATAATAACCTAATATTTAATGATCGACAATATACAAATTCCTAAAGGTTTTAAACCTTACAAAACTATAGAAGGTAAATTTGCTTCTCATATTGGACCCTATTATATTAAATATAAATATCCGAGTACAGTTTTTGGTGTTTTAATTGACAATAAATCAAGTAATTTAAATGAAGTAGCTCATGGAGGGTTTCTGATGTCATATGCAGACTCAGTAGGTGGTTTTTATGCATACAATAAAACAAAAAAACCAATAGTAACTGTTAATTTAAATTGTAATTTCATAAAACCAGTACCTGTTAATTCATGGTTATTAGCTAAAGGAAAAGTAAAAATGTGTGGGAAAAGTTTAATTTTTATAGACATTGAAATGTTTATTGAAAAAATTTTAGTTTTTTCTTCAAGTGGTGTATGGAAAATTATTAATATAATTAAAAATTAACATTTTTAAAAATAATAAATATTGCGAAACGTTTATTTTAATGTAACAATAAAAATGAATTTGGGAGGATTTATTGTTTAAATACATATTGTCTTTACTAGCGTTATCAGGATTATTAGTTCTGAATGCTTGTGAAAAAAAAGAAGTTAAAAATGAAACCTTGAAAATTGCAGCAATAGAACCCTTATCAGGACCATATGCTGCAGTCGGACAAGATTTAGTTGAACAACTAAAATTCTACGCAAATTTAGTTAATTCAAACGGTGGCCTCAAAGATGGAAGAAAAATTGAAATTGTAGCTTTAGATAATGCTATGAAAGCTGAAAAAACAACAGAACTCTTGAGAAAATCAATAGATGAAGGAATTAGATTTATTACACAAGGTGCTGGATCAAACCACGCACTTAATATTATCAAGCAATTAGAAAAGTATAATTCAAGAAACCCTGGAAAAGAAGTATTATTTCTAAATCATTCAGCTGTTACTACTAGTTTTACCAATGAATTATGTACATTTTATCATTTTAGATTTGATGCTAATGTTGCAATGAAAGTTGCTGCATTAGTAACACAACTTTCAAAAGATCAGGATATTAAAAAAGTTTATCTAATTAATCAAAATTATGCCTATGGGCAATCATTTCAAAAAGCGGCAAAAAGATTTCTTAAAGAGCGCGCACCTGATATAGAAGTAGTAGGAGATGAATTAATACAGCCTTTTGGCAAGGTACAAGATTTTAATCCTTACGTAACAAAAATTAAAGTAAGTGAAGCAGATGCTATTTTGACAGGTAATTGGGGACCAGATGCTTACAGGCTTGTTAATTCTTTAGCTGACTCAGGTATTAAATCAAAAATTTATGGAATATATGTAGCACTTCCTACTGGTATGCCAGTAATGGGAGAAAAAGCTATATTTAATTCTATTATTCAAGTGAAAGAGACACATGAAAATGATAGTGATACTCCTGAATGGCTCAAAGAGATTAATAATCTGCATTTAGCAGAAACAACTATGTCAATGGATACTGATAGGTTTAGATTTATGATGGAAATGTTTGCTGAAGCTACTATCAAAAGTAATTCTTTTGAGCCAAAGGATATAGCAATAGCACTTGAGAACATGAAAGGTAGAGGAGCGTATGGTGATGTGCTAATGCGAAAGGAAGATCATCAAATACATTTTGATATAGTTGCTGGACTAGTATCAAATAAAGTTGAAAAACCAATTCAATATAGAGGTGAAAATTTTGGAATGGCTTATTCTACTGTAGGAAAAATTTCAAAAAAAGATGTCACTCTTAAAACAACATGTGAGATGAAAAGACCTTAAACTGTAAAACTTATGTCATTAGAAATTCTTATATTTACAATTTTTAATGGTATTTTATATGGCATGTTTTTGTTTATGTTATCTTGCGGATTAACTCTAATTTTTGGAATGATGGGAGTACTAAATTTTGCTCATGCTTCATTCTTTATGTTAGGTGCGTACTTTGCTTATCAAATTAGCAGTGTTATAGGTTATTGGCCTGCCCTATTCATTGCTCCAGTTTTAGTAGCAATTATGGGAGGTCTAATTGAAAAATATGCCCTAAGAGGGATACATAAATACGGCCACGTTGCCGAACTATTATTTACATTTGGATTATTTTACATCTTTGAAGAATTAGTTCAAATGATATGGGGGAAAGCTCCTGTAGCGTATGAAGTACCAAATATATTAAATTTTCCATTAATCGAGTTTAGTGGGATTTCCTACCCTGCTTATAGTATTTTTAGATTATTGCTATCAATTTTAATTTTCATCATATTATTTAGAATTTTAACAAAAACCAAAACTGGACTAATTATTAAAGCCTCTTTATCTCATCCAAACATGGTATCTGCATTAGGGCATGATGTACCCAAAGTTTTTACCTATGTATTTGGTTTTGGTTGTGGCTTAGCTGGTTTAGCTGGAGTATTAGCAGGCAATGTTATAGGAACAGAACCTTCAATGGCTTTATTGCTTGGTCCTATAGTTTTTGTAGTGATAGTTGTAGGAGGCTTAGGTTCTTTAAAGGGTGCTTTATTTTCATCTTTACTAATAGGAATGATTCAAACAACAGCTATTTCATTAGAATTTAGTATGAATGATTTTATCAATATACTGGGGTATGATATGGATATAGAAAATAAACTTAACAGTTTAACACAAATCACCATTTCGCAATTAGCTCCGATTGTACCTTATTTATTATTGATAATAGTTCTGATCGCTAGACCTAGAGGTCTTTTTGGAGATAGAGATGTTTAGAAGTATGCAAAGAATACAAGTTTCTTTTTTTATATTAATTGCGGTTTTTTTAATATGTCTTCCATATATTTTTTCCTCAGCTTTTGCTTTAACTTTATTGTGTAAAATAGGTGTTTTAGTAATATTTTCTCTGGCATATAATATGTTACTTGGTCAAACTGGATTGTTATCATTTGGACACGCAGTTTACTTTGGTTTGGCAGGTTATGCCACCATTCATTTATTAAATGGTATAAATTTAAAAATAATATTAAATATTCCTGTATTTTTTCTTCCAGTATTAGGGTTTATAGTAGGTTTAATGTTAGGCTTTTTAATAGGCTATTTGTCTACCAAAAGAATAGGAACAGCATTTGCCATGATATCACTAGGCTTTTGCGAATTAATTACTGCTTTAACCTTAATTTTTGTTATTTTTTTCAATGGAGAAGATGGTATTCAAGCAGATAGAGTGACTGGACAAGATATGTTCGGTATCTCATATGGTCCACAAAGTGAAGTCTATTACTTGATTTTATTTTGGACACTATTATGTACTACAGCTATGTACTTATTAACTAAAACTCCATTTGGACAAATGTGTAATGCTATTAGAGAAAATGCGCAAAGAGCAGAGTTTGTAGGATACAATATAACTAAAGTGCGCTGGTTAGCATTTATATTATCAGCAGGATTTGCTGGAGCCGCTGGAAGTTTACATGCAATAAATTATGAACATATTGGATTTGAAAGCGTTAGTTTAGTTCAATCTGGATTTGTATTATTCAATGCATATATAGGTGGAGTTGGAAATTTTTTTGGACCAATTATTGGTGCTATCTCATTAACATACCTAGATACAGTTTTATCAGATATTACAGAGGCCTGGGTTCTATATTTTGGTATAATATTTGTTTTGATAGTAGCATTTGCACCACAAGGAATTGCTGGATTAATTACAATGCATGGACCAATTATAAGGATAAAGCCTTCACTCATTTTTAAACTTTTAAAACCGTATTTATTCTTAATAATAAGTTCAATTGTCTTAATGGTTGGTTTTACGACTTTAATAGAACTAATACATTCACTAAATTTAAATAAAGAATATACCTATGCATACTGGATGAAACTTAATAGTTATAACTTTTTTATATGGTTCATATTCTTATTTTTAACTTTTACCGGACTTATTTTATGTAAAAAAAACTTTATAATAACTAGATCCATATGGAATGAAATTATGGAAGAAATTAAAATTGAGTTAAAACAATGAATAATCATCTAATTCTTAAAAATGTAACTAAAACATTTGGTAAAACTGAAATTATTAGAGGGGTAAATCTTAAAGTAAAAAAAGGAGAAATACATTCTCTTATTGGACCTAATGGTGCTGGAAAGTCAACATTATACAATTTAATATCTGGTGTATTCAAAGTGACATCTGGATCTATAAAGTTTAATGGTAGTGAAATTCATAATATACCAGCTCATAATATTTTTAGGTTAGGTTTATCCAGAAGCTTTCAAATAACCAATATATTCCCAAAATTAAGTGTATTTGAAAATATAAGGTGTGGGTTATTATGGAATTTTAATTACGGATACTCTATAACAAAATTACTGCAGAACCAAATTAAACTAAATGAAAAGACTAATGAAATTTTAGAAATGATCTCTTTAAATCACTGTGCTAAAGAGCAAGCTGGTCTTTTATCCTATGCGGATCAAAGAGCCTTAGAAATAGGAATTACAATTGCTGGAGGAGCAGAAACTATTTTACTTGATGAACCTACAGCAGGAATGTCAAAAAGTGAAACGACTAGAGCGGTAAACCTAATACATAAAATTTCCAATGATAGGACATTATTAATTGTGGAACATGACATGGGTGTTGTATTTGATTTGTCTGATACAATATCAGTTCTAGTTTATGGTCAGGTAATATGCTCTGATAAACCTGAAAATGTCAAAAATGACACTGAAGTAAGAAAAGCTTACTTAGGAAATTACGCGGATTGATATGCTAGAAGTAAAAAACCTCAATGCCTACTATGGAAAATCTCATATTTTACAAGGAGTTACATTAAATATTAAACAAGGAGAAATTGTATCTTTATTAGGTAGAAATGGAGTGGGAAGATCTACTACTATCAAAAGTATAATGGGTATGGTAAATATAAAGGGTTCAATATTATTTAATAATCAAGAAATAGTTGGAAAAAAAATTCATCAAATATCTAATCTTGGTATTGGCTACGTATCAGAAAATAGAGAGATTTTTCCAGATTTAACTGTAATAGAAAATTTAGAGTTAGGAAAAAAAACAGGGAATACAAACAAATGGGATATTGAAGAGTTTTTTGACCTGTTTCCTAATTTAAAAAATAGAATAGATGTGCCAGGTGGGCTTTTATCTGGTGGAGAGCAACAAATGTTAACTATATGTAGAACATTAATGGGAAACCCTAAACTAATAATGATAGACGAGCCTACCGAAGGACTTTCTCCGCAAATGGTTGAAAATGTTGAGAGATTGATTAAACAGATTTCTAAAAAAGGAATTTCTATTTTACTAGTAGAGCAAAAGCTTACTATTGCATTTAATTTGTCTAATAGACTATACGTAATGGGGCACGGAAAAATAGTTTATGAGGGCAGTGCTGAAGAAATTAAAAACAATAACACTGTAATTAAAGAATGGTTAGAGGTATCTTAATTGTCATTGTTGAAAAATATTAGAATTTTAGATTTAACTAGATTTGTTGCTGGCCCTCACTGTGCATTAGTATTATCTGACTTAGGTGCTGATATTATTAAAATTGAAAAACCTCAAAAAGGAGATGACTTAAGGATAATAGGACCTAAAGTAGCTAATATTTCATTGTGGTCAGCTGTACTCAATAGAGGAAAAAAATCACTATCATTAAATCTTAAATCTGAAGAAGGTAGAAAAATATTCTTAAAGTTGGTTAAAGGTGCTGATGTTATACTAGAAAACTTTCGTCCTGGCGTAATGGAAAAGTTAAAACTAGACTGGAAAACTGTAAAGAAAATTAATAAAAAAATAATTATGGCAAGAATTTCAGGTTATGGACA